>Ga0190360_1000452_pt1 | contig 23410 bp, 29 predicted proteins | sample 48721834_MG_FD_161271 | JGI IMG/M metagenome (GOLD analysis project Ga0190360, IMG submission 161271) | Hydrothermal vent microbial mat bacterial communities from Southern Trench, Guaymas Basin, Mexico - 4872-18-3-4_MG | ecosystem: Environmental > Aquatic > Marine > Hydrothermal vents >... | reverse complement strand
CTCGCCCCATTCAAGCAGCACTACATCCTGGCGACCGACTATGATCGAGGCGCGCTGAAGATCGGGCAAGACCGAGGACCATATACCGAGGAGAATCTCAAATCACTCTCGCCCGAGATGATTCGGAAAATGTTTGAAAGCCCCGATCCACCCTGGTACGTCAAGAAACGTTTAGCGCGCTGGGTGCATTTCAAGGAACACAATCTCTTCACCGATCCGACTGAGACTCACTTCGATCTAATCGTTTGCCGTAACGTCGTGATCTACTTCAACGCCGAGGTCAAAGATGCCCTGTTCCGCAAATTCCATCACGCATTACGCGATGGAGGGTATCTATTCCTTGGGGGAACGGAATACATCATGCGCCCCCAAGATTTCGGACTCAGTCACATAAGTACATGCTTCTATAGAAAGGGCGAAAAATGATACGCCTATCGAACGCACGAATCACACCGCAATCCCAATGATATGGAGGACTCCACATCTAATGCTCGCGCAATGCTGAAATCCCATCCTTGGGCATATGGGCCATAGGGAGGAAGAACATATGAACGTGAAATTCATGAATCCGTTCCTCGAAGCAGCGAAAGAGGTATTGCAGGCAGAAACCCAGGTCACGGTCACCCGCGGGACTTTATCCCTGGAAAAATCAGATCTGACCGGACATGAGGTAACTGTCATCCTCAGCCTTGTCGGCGAGGTGCAAGGGGTTGTCCTCTACGGTCTTTCCATACAAACATCACTGGCCCTGGTCTCGCGTATTATGGGGCAGGCTTTCACCAGCTTCGATGATTTGGCGCGCAGTGGCATCGCAGAGCTCGGGAATGTGATCACCGGACAGGCGAGCATCAGACTCGCTGAGGCCGGATTCGCATCAAATATCACCCCGCCCACGCTCGTCCAGGGAAAAGGAGCAAAAATCTCTACCTTGCAATTCCCACGTATTGTTGTTCCCCTGATGACGGAGGTTGGCGTGCTAACGGTTCACATCGCCTTGCGCCAGACACCGGCGAATGCCAGCTCCGACGTCTTTGTCCCTCTCCTGCCAAACGCGGGCCTCTGAGCGTATTTCAACCAGAATCGTGCGATGAAAGGATACTAAAGGATGAACATTAGATTTCTAAACCCCTTCGTCGAAGCTGCGTACGAGGTGATTGCGGTTGAGACGGGCATCAAGATGCAGCGAGGTGAGCTGAACCTGCTCCACAGCGACTACATTACCAATGATGTCACGGTTATCATCAGCCTGGTGGGAGACGTGGAGGGCAACGTTTTCTACAGCATGAACCAGCAAACAGCCGTTGCACTCGCTTCTTCCATGCTCTCGGAGCATATCGATTCCTTCGACAGCCTCGCGCAGAGCGGCATCGCAGAGCTCGGGAATGTCATCACCGGCCGAGCGAGCATCAAACTCTCAGAGGCCGGATTCGAAGCCAACATCTCTCCCCCGACGCTACTGACGGGCAGCGGAGCCATCATCTCCACTCTGGACTTCCAACGTCTGGTTGTGCCGATGGACAGCGAACTTGGAAGGATCGAAATCCATCTTGCCTTGCGACAATCTGTGAGCACGGGCAAGAAAGCATCCGAGATCGCCACACCACCAAGCCCATTGCCGAATTGATCCGATTACGAGTGCATCCGATGGAGGGCTCTCGGATCCTGAACCATGCAAAGCGAACGACGAACCAGTCCGGGCACATACCTCAGGACGAGAGAATGGACTGGACAGATATTCTTTTCCATAGTGGGCGAGGGGATGATTGCAGCTTTCATCGCCCAAGCAGAATCTGATTCGATTGACCTTCGTTCCATTTGTCATCCTGGCTGCCCCCTCGAATCATATGGCATGCCAATCAAGGCCTCAGCGGGGATTTTCTTGGGAGCAACGGGCACGCCTCCTCATAGCCAGCCGGGACGGGTGACCTTTGATCCTCTGCATCCCTTTTTACGCCCACTTTAGATCTCCTTCATCCTCGATTTACATACTTGCGCAGCCACCCAGCATATGCTCAGGAATGAAATGGCGATCCCAATCGCACATGTACTGACGTATTTCCTGGGTCTCACGCGCATTCTGGCAATGATCGTCCATATCCCGATGATTGCCGGCAGACTTGTGCCAAACCTTGTAAAGGTCGGCGTTGGTATTCTGCTGGCCATTACCATCCTGCCGCCGGCAACGCTTGAGCATGTCGAAATGATGAACACCTTCTTGGAGCTCACGATCGCAATTGGTCGCGAGATTCTCATCGGCAGCCTTGTGGGATTCGGAGCAACGCTCACATTCGGCGCGGTGCAAATCACGGGCGAGATTATCGGCTTGGGGAGCGGTTTCTCCGCCGCCCACATCCTGAATCCGATCTTCGGGACCTCTGACACGATCACAAACCAATTCTTCGGAATGGTCTCTGGGCTGTTGTTCCTGGTAATCAACGGGCATCTCCTCTTTCTTATGGCCGTGCGCCAGACGTTTGACATATTGCCTCTGAACCAGCCTCTTCCCTCGCTCTCCCTCGACAGGTTGATCGCCTTGGCAGGAGATCTGATCACCACCGGCGTCCATCTCGCTCTACCAGTCCTGGCTGCACTTCTGCTTACAGACATCACGCTGGGCCTATTGGCAAGATTGGCCCCTCAGATTCAAGTCTTCTTCCTGGGTCTGCCACTCAAGCTCAGCGTTACGCTCATCTCCCTGGCACTCACTCTCGGCTTCTTATTCCCCGCATTGGGCGATATCTTCCGAACTTTGGGCCCGCGCTCACTCGGGCTGCTTGGGTACTGATCAATGTCTGAAAGGACCGAAGCCCCAACCCCGAGGAAGCTCCAAGAGGCGCGCGAGCAAGGCCAGGTCGCCCGCAGCCAGGAGTTAAACGCCGCGGCCAGTCTCCTGGTGGGAATTCTGCTGCTCGGCGGGCCAGGCCGGATGCTTGTGCTTAACCTTCAAAACTCGCTGTCCGAAATGCTCTCGATTATTCCTTCCATTCCCATCTCAAATCCCTCGCTCGCCGACATCAGCTTGAGCGTCCTGTTGCCTATTCTCCCCAGCTTCGGCACGATTCTTTTCGGACTGCTTTTCACCGGCGTTGCCGTTACTATCGCCCAGACAGGCCTTCTGTGGTCCTCAAAGAGACTCACACCTGATTTGAGTCGACTAAATCCGATTCAAGGTCTGAAAGGCCTTATCTCTGGGCGAGGGCTATTTGAGCTGGGGAAGGCGCTCTTGAAATTGGGTATCGCCGGATGGGTAGCCTATAGCTTCCTCCGCAGCAACGGAGGGGCGCTCATCGCGCTCGGCGGCATGGATTTCCGGGCCGCGCTCGCCCAATGCACAACCCTGGCCCGCAGCCTGGCCTTACGCATCGCCAGCGTATATCTGATCCTAGCCATCGGCGACTACGCCTATCAGAAATGGCACTACAAACGTTCCTTGCGCATGACAAAAGAGGAGGTCAAAGAAGACCTCAAACGAAGCGAAGGAGACCCATTGCTGCGGCAGCGCGTGCGATCCCAGCAGCGTCGTCTGGCACGTCAGCGCATGATGGCCAATGTACCCAAGGCGGACGTGATTATCACCAACCCCACCCATCTGGCAGTCGCCGTCCGCTACCAAGCCGAGATCATGCAGGCCCCGCGCGTGATCGCGAAAGGCGCCTACCGCATCGCCGATCGCATCGTGGCCCTGGCGAAACAGCATCACATTCCCATCGTTCAGAATATCCCCCTCGCACGCGCCCTCTATCGCAGCGTCGCCGTCGATGAGGAAATCTCCCCGGATCTATACCTGGCAATGGCCGAGGTCCTCGCATACGTATACAGACTGCGAGCCACCAACCGAGGCTTGCCCGCTCACTCGCAATCCTCTCCGAATCGACCGCGAGTAGGAGGCAATCCCAGAGCAAGAGGGGGCTCAGTCCAAGAAATCAAGAGAGAGGCTGCGTATTAGACCATGAGCACCAACAGCGAGGCACTGCAAGGCTTTCGGATCGAAACTATCCTGCGTTCACAAGACGCTGTGCTGGCTCTGGCGCTGATCTTCATCATCGGGATGATGATCGTTCCGCTTCCACCAATCCTGATGGACTTGCTTGTAGTTCTCAATTTGGCGATCTCTCTTGGCATCCTGCTGATCTCCATGTACATCGGCTCCCCGATGGATTTCTACGTCTTCCCAACCGCGCTGCTGCTGGTGACTCTATTGCGATTAGGGATCAATATCTCTGCCAGCCGGTTGATCCTGCTGAGCGGCAATGCTGGAAAGGTGATCTCCACTTTCGGCGATATGGTCGTTGGTGGAAATTACGTCGTCGGCGTGGTGGTCTTTCTCATGCTGATGATCATCCAATTCGTCGTCATCACGAACGGCGCCGGCCGCGTGGCCGAGGTGGCGGCACGTTTCACACTCGATGCGATGCCGGGAAAGCAACTATCCATTGACGCCGATCTGAATGCAGGGCTCATCGATGAAGAGGAGGCCCGCCGCAGACGGGCGGCGATTGAGGCGGAAGCCGATTTCTATGGGGCAATGGATGGCGCAAGCAAGTTCGTGCGCGGTGACGCCATCGCCGCGGTGGCGATCGTGCTGGTAAATATTTTCGGCGGCTTCATCATCGGCATGATCCAGCGAAACCTGACAGCGATGGAGGCGCTCCAGACCTATACCTTGCTCACCGTGGGATCGGGCTTGGTCGTTCAGATACCCGCCGTCTTGATTTCCACCGCCGCCGGATTGATCGTCACCCGCTCGGCCTCCGAGACATCGCTCGGCTCGGACATGGCTGGGCAATTATCGAATGTCGGAGCCTTGTTCGCTGTGGCAGCTATCATGTTCGCGCTAAGTCTCGTCCCCGGCTTGCCCAAACTGCCGTTCGTGCTTGTCGGAAGCGGCATGTCGGGGCTCTCCTACGCCGTGTGGCGCACCAGCGCTCGCGCGAAGGAAGCACCCGCCCCTACCCCCGCCTCCGAGGAACCAGAGAGCCCCGAAGATATGATGAGGTTACTGGTGGTCGATCCCCTGCAATTGGAGATCGGCTACGGATTGATCCCTCTCGTGAGTGAGGATCGTGTCGACAATCTACTGCATCGAGTCACGGGTTTGCGACGTCGCTTTGTCAACGAGCTCGGACTGGTGCTTCCAATGGTCCGCATCCGTGACAACCTGCGTCTGCCCCCCAATGGCTATCGAATAAATATCCGAGGTGAGGAAGTGGCTCGCGGCGAATTGCTCCTCGACCACTACCTCGCCATCCCAGGCTCCGGAACGGACGAGACGATCCCCGGAATCCCCACGACCGAGCCCGCCTTCGGTCTGCCGGCGACATGGATCACTGAGGCAGAGAAAGGGCGCGCGGAGTTGCTCGAATATACCGTCGTTGATCCTCTCTCGGTCCTCAGTACGCATCTGGCTGAAGTGATCCGCGACCACGCACCCGAGCTGCTGGGACGCCAAGAACTGCAAGAGATGATCGATCGCATCAAGATGGAGCAGCCCGCGGTCGTTGAAGGCTTGATTCCCGAGATCCTCTCCCTCAGCGACGTACATGCCGTCTTGAGGAACCTTCTGCGAGAACGGGTTCCCATCCGCGACCTGGCGAAGATACTTGAGGTCCTCGCCACCAATGGACCGGTGACCCAGGATCCCAATATTCTTTGCGAGGCGGCGCGCCAGAGTTTGGCCAGGACGATCTCGAATCAATACCGCGATGAAAATGGCGTCATTCACGCCATCACGCTGGCGCCAGATCTGGAGAGCAAGTTGAAGGAATGTCTGGTAGCCGAGGAAGGGACTCTCCGCTTCCAAATGGATCCCGGCCTAGCGCAGTCGATCCTCAACAACACCGGCGCGCAGATGGAGCGTCTGGCACGCAGCAAGCATATGCCCGTCCTGCTTTGCGGGCGGGAGATTCGGCTGGCCTTTCGACGGTTCACCGAACGCGCCCTGCCCAACCTGGCTGTGCTGGCTTTCTCGGAGATCAGCCCAGGCACGCAGGTCAAAGGCTATGGGATTGTTGAGAACCCAATGACGATGCTGGCCGACCCGCGAGGAGCGACGACATGAGGCCACATACCTTCCGGGCAGCAACCATGGCGGAGGCACTTGAGGAAATCCAAGAGACGCTCGGTCCAGACGCACTGATCCTCTCGGTGCGAGAGGTTCCCGGTGGTCCTGCGTGGCAGATATGGCGCGGCCGCGCTGTGGAGGTCCTCGCCTTTCCACCGGAATCGACAAACCTGCCAGCAGAGACAGAAAAGGTGGTGCCCACGCCCGACCCGCATGATGTGCAGCGGCGTGGTGCAGGAAACCTGACGCAGACCATGGAACCGGAGCAGGAGCCTCCCCTTCGCGCCATGCAGGCCCGGCTCCAAGCGCAAGGCCTGGATGATGAGCTCCTTGCACGCGCAATCTACACCTGCAGATCTGTCCTCGGTAAGGAATCCCCAATGGAGCGGTCAAGAGTTACTCAGCACCTCAAGCTCCAATTGATGGCCCAATTGCGTGGCATGAAGCCCGGGCGGATTGAGAAGGACAGGCTGATCTTCCTTATCGGAGGGCATGGTGTGGGAAAGACGACCTTGGCCGCAAAGATCGCGAAATACCAAATGGAACGCTTCGGCAAGAATGTGGGGTGGATCAGCACCGATACATACCGCATCACCTCGATTGCCCAAGCCCGTTGCATGACCGAAGCGCTCGGCGTGCCTCTGGAGATCGTCTATGCCCCTGAAGATCTCGAAGCCGCCATAGCCGACTTTGAGAACATGGACCTGATCATCGTCGACACCAACGGCTGCAACCCTGCCGTTGAGCGCGAGCTGATCGAACTGGGCGCATTTCTCGATCCCTTCCCCCAGGGCTCGCGCTACTTGGTTTGCCCGGCGACCGGCAAGGATACCGACCTCAACCATGCTGCGGCTGCGTTCCGAATGTTCCAACCCATAGGCATGATCCTTACGAAACTGGACGAGACGCTCGCACTCGGTAGCGCCTACAACATCGCGTGGCGGTCCGAATTGCAGCTCATTTACTTTAGCTATAGCCCCGGCATTATGGAGGGATTCGAGCCGGCCGATCCCGAAGCGCTCGTCGACGCCCTATTTGGCAAGAGAGTTCTTCGATGAAACCGCAAACGAATCCGACCATGAAACCAGACGTACACAGCGCAAGTCATCGCTCTCCAATCTTGATTGAGAGCGCGCTCGCTGTTTCGAAGATTTCCATTCTCGTCACCGGCATATCAACCGCGGTTCTTTCGGCTCTCGCCGGGGCTCCGATTTTCATCATCGCGCTCCGTAGCGGCGTGGCGATCATCGGGCTTGGCTTGATTCTTTGGGCGATGAACTATGCCCTCGCTCGAGCAACACTGCGGAGTGTACGAGAGCAGATCGAGAAAGCGCTCCAGGCTGACATTCCGCAGGGTTCATCCACAGAATGGGAAGCCTAAGGACAGGTGGAATGCGCAAGTATCAATGCCTTCGAGAGGTAGTGGGGCATGGTGAATCAATCGGATGACCTTGCACTCCTCCAGCGTTTTCTGAAAACGCGCTCACCCCAGGCGCGGGAAGATTTGATACTGAGGTATGTACCCCTTGTCTACTATGTCCTCGGCCGAATGGGGATCTCGCGCGAAATCGGGGAGGAATACAGCGATTTGGTCAGTCGCGGCCTGTTGGGCCTGATCGACGCGGTCGACCGCTTCGATCCGAGCTTTAAAACGAAGTTCAGCACCTACGCCACACTGCGTATTCGGGGCGAGATCCTGGACCATCTCCGATCCCTGGACTGGCTTCCCCGGGCGGCCCGCAAGCGTTCCCGGGAGGTGAAAGCCGCCGTGGAAGCTTTCTGGAGCGAGAACCATCGTGAGCCTACCGATAAGGAAATCGCAAACTGGATGGGCATAGATGTCGCACAGGTGCGCCAGGCCCTCAGCGATGCCAGCAGAGTCATCATCTCATTGGACGGGCTCCCATTCTCTGAAGAGGAAGGAGACACCAGCTTCCATGAGCTCGTAGCCGATACGGAACAAGTGGATCCAGAGGAGCAAACAGATCGTGAGCTCCAGAAATCGCAATTGATAGCTGCAATATCGCAACTCTCCGAGCGGGAGCAGCTAATTCTTTCGCTTTACTACTACGAGGAATTGACCATGAAAGAGATCAGTCAAGTACTCGGAGTTTCCGAATCGCGCATCTGTCAATTGCATGCGAAAGCCATCATGGGGCTTCAGGCCCAACTTGCGCAGGCTAACCGCCGCGAAGACAAGACGGGACAGCAAGAGCCAGGGATCCAAAAGGCATCCCTGCTTGATCAGCACATCGAAAGTTCACACGGGAGAGAGCTGTGATGAAGATCTCACAAGAACTGCTATCGGATACGCTCAAGCTCGTCTCCCTTGCGCGCGAGGCTGAACTCAAACAGGGCCGGCGCCATCACGCGAGCCGCTTGGAGAGCGTGGAGGAGCGCCTTCGAGGCATTGTCACGGAAAGTCACAAGGCCTCAAGACCAGCCCGCTCCAGTGAAATCATGCAGAATGAGAGTTTCCAGACGCTTTTGGCCACAGTTCAGTCGAGTGCCCTCCGCCAATCCCCTTCACAGGATCCACTCGTCAAGATGGAAGTGATCAGGGCAATGGCGGCAAGCGGGATGTCAGAGGCAGAGATCGCCCGGCATTTGGGAGCCAGCCGTGAGGAAGTGCGCCTGGCTGTGAAACTGCAACGCAGGATGCCAGGCAAGACGGGGGCTTTGCGATGAATCGTGGACTATACTCCGCCGTCTCAGCCATGCTGGCCAATCTGGCCCGCCAGAGCGTTCTAACACACAACATTGCCAATCTTGATACGCCTGGCTTCAAACAATTGACGCTATCGCTCCAGGATTTCATGAGCGTGCCCGTGGCCAGCCAGGCCGGTGCTCAACAGAGGACACCTGTCCATCAGAGTGAGGGGCTGATACGGCTCCTGAACATGACGGAGCCATCCGCGGTCGGGAGCCTCGGGCTGGGCGTCGAAACGGCGCCTGAGAGAACCGATTTCACCGGCGGGAGCCTGGCCTTCACGGGTCAGCCCCTCGACTTGGCCATCCAGGGCAACGGATTCTTCCGCCTGAGCACTCCGGAGGGTGAGCGCTTCACACGAGACGGCCGTTTGAGCCGTGATGTCGACGGCCGTCTGGTGAGCGTGGACGGATATGCGTTGCTGGATGCAAATGGGAACGAGATTCTTCTCCCAGACGGCATCCCCACCGTGACCCCCGAAGGCGAGATCATCGTGAATGGCGCGACAATTGCCACTTTGGAATTGACTGTCTTTGAAGATCCATCCTCCGAGTTGGAACGCGGCGAGGGCAACTGCTTTCTTGCATTGAGCCAACCAACAGGCACGGATCGAGGCACGATCCATCAGGGCTATCTGGAGGATTCGAACGCCAATATAGTTGAACTGATGACCCGTATGGTCGCAGTCGGCAGGGCATACGAGGCAGCACAGCAGTTGGTTAAAGTCCAGGACGAGCTGCTGGGCAAGGCAATTTCAACTCTCGCACGTATCTAGGAGAAGGATATTCGGAAATGGCGCACTCCCTGCATCAGATCCTGCAAATCGCTCAAAGCGGCATGCTTGCCCGCTTTCTCGAACTCGATGTGGTCAGCCATAATTTGGCCAACATTTACACACCCGGCTACAAAGCAAGCCGCGCCAATTTCCAAGAATTGCTGACCAACGCCCATAAGGGCGGGGTTATGCTGCGCTCCACCACAGCAGATGCCACCCAGGGGAGCATCCAAATCAGCGACAACCCGCTGGATATCGCCATCCAGGGTGACGGCTTCTTTGCGGTCCACCTTCCGGACGGACGCATCGGCTACACACGTGCAGGCCGCTTCACCCTGGATGAGAACCAGCGCATTATCACTGAAAATGGTTTCGCTCTCGATTGGCAGGGGGACATTCCACCCACCGCAGAGGCCATTCAGGTGAAACCGGATGGAGCCGTGCAGGTGCTGGTCGGAGGCACCTGGACACCCGCAGGGAACATCCAGCTCGTGCGCTTCCCCAATCCCTCCGGATTGCTGGAATACGGCCAGAATATTAGGCTGGAGTCGGAGATCTCGGGACCGGCCCAGAGAGGGACACCCGGCCAAAATGGATACGGAGCCCTGATCGGGGGCGCCATAGAAGCTTCGAATACCGATTTTGCGCGCGAGATGATCCGCATGATTGCCCTACAACGTGGGTTTGAAATATCGTTGCGTAGCTTTCAGCAGACCGACAGGATGCTCTCACTCGCCATCCGCATGCGCGGAGGATAAAGAAATCCATCTTTGGTCCGATAACAGTAGTAAGCATGCGGATGCATCGGAGGAATTTCCATGAAAATCGACAAGACCGGCGCGGAACGAATTGAATCGATGGCCGCCGGGAAGGCCCAGCAGGCGCGATCCGAGAAAGATCGCGTTGAAGGCAATGCGCCGGAGCGGGCGCACCTGACCGATCAGGCTGCTCTATCCGAACGGGCGTACTTGTTGTCAAAGGCGCACGCATCTCTGAATAGCTCCTCGGATACGCGCACTGACCTGGTGGCTTCCCTTCGCTCGAAGATCCGCTCGGGCGAATACGAGATTCCATACAGGAAATTGGCTGAGATCCTGGCCAAGTATCTCAAGCTTTAGATCCGGCCAAGGATCGCGGCCGTTTGGGTCGCCGAAGATGATCAACGATCCGCATCTATCCTGCGGTGAAAATTGAAGATGATGGAACCCGGCTGCAAATCAGATATCGTTATTGACCAGATTGAAGAATTGCTTGTCCGTCAATTCAGGAGATTGCAGAAGCTGCTCACGCTCACGAAGGCAGCTCGCGAAGCGTTACTCGCTGCCGACCCAGATCGGCTCTTGGATCTCACAGAGCAGATGAGCAAACTCCTGCACGAACTGGATGACGTTCTTGGCAGGCAGGATGCATCCCTGGAGCAGATTCTTGGGGCTGAGCCGGTTCAGGCCGATCACTCGATCATGCAGGCGATGCTTTCAGAGATCGAGCCACAAAGACGCGGGCGTCTGGAACGCCTTCGGCGTGGCTCGCTCATCCTCGCCGAAGAGATCCGCGGCCTCAACCGAGGCAATTGCGCTCTCGTCAAATCCGGAAAAGTACATTTAGATGCCCTGGCGGATTTCTTCCTCCAATGCATGCAACCGGAATTCACCTACCAACCCTTGACCTCCCCGCCGCCTGGGAAGAGAGCCGAGCTCGACTCCCCCTGTACCGATAGGTAGACCGCCATGCCATCGCTGTTCTCTGGGATCCACATGGCACTCCAATCGCTACTGGCGCATCAACAGGCGATGCAGGTCATCGAGCATAATGTCGCCAACGCAAACACGCCCGGCTACAGCCGACAGGAGGCGATTCTCAAACCCGGATCGCCCTACCCTGCGACAAGCTTCATTCGCGCTGGCCTGCCGGGCCAGATCGGAACGGGCGTTCTCGTTGACAGGGTGCAGCGTTTCCACAACGAGTTCGTAGACGAGAGGCTGCGCGACGAAAACGCTCTCTTCAGCCGTTGGTCTGTTCAAGAGCAACTCCTCCGTCACATCGAAATTGCGCTAAATGAAACCCAGACCGACGGCCTGCTGGCGAAACTCGACCTTTTCTGGGAAGGATGGCGGTCGCTGAGCACCGATCCCTCCAACCACGCCCTCCGACTGGATCTGCTCGAGCGATCCAAATCCCTGGCCATGGCCCTGCAAAACCGTGCCCAGCAACTAAGGACCATTCGAGCCGAACAGGACCTTGAAATCTCCCAAAGGGTGGCAGAGATTAATCGGCTTGCAGATCTCGTTGCCCGTCTGAACGCAGAGATCGCCAATGTCATTTCTGTTGGCGACCAGCCGAACGACCTCATGGACCAACGAGACCTGGCGTTGTCTCGTCTCGCCGCCTTAGCAGGTGCCGATTCGCACATCCAATCGAACGGCGATGTCATGGTTTCCATCGGCGGCCACGCACTCGTCACGGGCACGTCGACCTTCGAACTCCAAGCGCTCCCTGATCCCTCGAACAACAATCTGATCGGCATCACCTGGTCGGATGGCCAGAGCTATGCTGGTGTCAATGGAGAATTGGCTGGGCTGCTCGCGGTTCGGGATGGCATCCTCGTCGATCGCCTAAATGCGCTCGATGATTTCGCATCCGCGCTTGCCAGCCGCGTGAACGAGATACACCGGAACGGGTTTGGACTGAACGATGCCACCGGGTTGGATTTCTTCACCGGCAGCGACGCGCTGACTCTCCGCGTGAACGACGTTCTGGACAGCACCGAAAACATAGCCGCGGCTGGATCGCCCATGTCTCCTGGCGACGGGAGCGTCGCCGAAGCCATTGCCGATGTTCGGACGGAGCGCCTAATGACAGCTGGAACAGCGACGTTGGACCAATTCTACAGCGGCGAGCTCGTGACGCTGGGGCTCGAAATCCAGAAAGCAGAGCGCCTAGCCAACGACCGGCAGCTTGTGCTCGATAGCCTTGGCATGCAAAAGGAATCGCTCGCGGGCGTCTCTCTCGACGAGGAAGCGGCAAAGATGATCCAATCCCAGCGTGCCTTCCAAGCTGCAAGCCGTCTGATGACCACGCTGGATGAGATGCTCGACCGAATAATCAATCGCATGGGGCGCGTCGGTATTTAGCACCCGGGAGACTTCGATATGCGGGTTACACATAAGATGATGCTCGAATCCGCCATCCGCTATATGGACGAGAACCTCCAGAAGCTGACTACCCTCCAGGAGAGGATCAGCGACGGGAAAATCATCCACAGTATTTCCGATGATCCGGCCACGCTTCAAACGGTCCTGACACTGCGATCCACCCTCAGCGCGGGGAGAGCCTATCTGAACACGGCCAATGAAACAGCTGGCTGGCTGGAGGCAAATGAGACCGCACTCGCCGCGGCGATCGATACGACCTCAAGAGCGCTCGACCTGGCCTTGTTGGGCATATCGGACACCAGCGGATCTGTTGAGCGACAGGCACTGGGCTCTGAGATAGGAGGCCTGCTTTCCACGGCACTGGGTATTGCCAACAGCACATACAACGGAAGCTATATCTTCGCCGGGTTCCGCACCCAAACCAAACCCTTCGAGATCATCGCGGGAACGCCCGATACGGTCGCCTATCTTGGCGATACCGGTACTATCGTACGTTCCCTCAGCCCTGGCATTGATATGACCGTCAACATCGATGGCGATGCTGTGTTTACGCCTGTTCTCAGCGCGCTAATCGGCGTCCGGGACGCTCTCATGTCCGACGACACTGCCACGCTCCAAAGTGAGACTCAAAGCTTGCGCGACGCGCTGGAAGCCCTGAAGGAAACTCGCACGGTCAACGCCGCCAGACAACGCCATCTAGAAAACATCATCGAACGAATTGAGCAAGCTCAAATCGACCTGAAGAGCCTTCTTTCTGAGAGGGAGGACGCAGATTTGGCCGAGACCATTTCCCTGTTCCGCAATCAACAGACGCTCTACAATGCTACGCTGGAAAGCGGCCGCATCGTATTGAACACGCCCAACCTTTTCGAATTGATGGGCTGAGAACCCGAGCAAGTGCTTCATTTCAGATGGCATTCATCATGGACAGCTGCCCACTCTGTACAGGCTTGGTCACACAGCAGGTCGCGAGGACAGAAAACCGAACATCCTTCTTGGAAGCACTGGCTGCACAACCCGAACTCTTCTTCCCCAAAGGGTTGATAGGTTTCGAAGATTGCAGGCGGTTCTCGCTCGAATTGCTCGAAGATGTGCCCTGGATTCTGAATATGCAGTGTCTTGATGCGCCTGGTGTCTCGTTCTACATTTCCGATCCAAGCATTTGGCGGCCGGATTACCGATTTGAAGTCCCAGAGCGCGATCGCCAAACGCTTGGCGCAGATGATGGGCAAGGCCTGCAGGCTGTCGTGATCCTGAACGTAGACGTCGGAGCGCGTAGCATTACCGCCAATCTGCTCGGTCCACTGATCATCAATCCGCACACAATGCGCGGCCTTCAAGTCATCCAATCCAACAGCAATTACAGCACCAGAGAGCCCATCCTGGGGCCTTCGCGCCGGATCTTCTTTCCAAATGGCTTGATCGGGTTACCGACCTGGCGAAATTTCACAATCCGCCGCCTTGAAGCGGCCCCTCCGCTGAGAACTCTCGATTCACAGGAAGACGCCTCACTTTCCTTCCTTATCGTCGACCCTATTTGGGTGGATCCAAGTTACCAGCCGCAAATATCGGATGCGGCGAAATCGACGCTTGAGATTAAGGATGCGGAGGAGATCGAATGGTACTGCATCTTGAGCATTGCTTCCGATGGGAAGGTCACAGCTAACCTGCTCGCGCCGCTGGCGATCGCACGCCGCTCAGGACGGGCCTGCCAAGTCATCCAGACCGGCTCTTGCTATACCGTTGACCATCCATTGGCATAATCCTGCGCGGACAAGTGAGGTGCAGATTGCTCGTCTTGACCCGCCGTAGCCATGAGAGCATCATCATTCAGGAAAACATTATTGTCACAATCCTGGCAGTCGAAGGTGACCGCGTTAAATTGGGCATTGACGCGCCACAGGATGTGAACATATTCCGGCACGAGCTTCTTGAAGCGGTGCGCGAAGAGAATTTGGCCGCCGCTCAGTGCGCTGAGATCTCGAATCGTTCCACATTGCTTGCCCTGAGCGCAACGTTTAGAAACACAATGGAGAAAAATGCCGAAGAGCCCTCGAAACCACCCGCTCAAGCAGCATGCAGTTCATCCTGATGAGCTGCACCCTGCGCACGCAGAGACGCCACCCTCTCTGAAACCTGATGCCGCCGTGCATAACCCACATGAGCCACACGTGAGCTTCCACTCAGGACTGATCGCAAGCCTTACTTCCCGATTCGGCTGATCCGGACTCCTCCAATCTTCGACTATGTGCCTGCTCCCGAATGGCATAGAGATAGGCAAACACCTCCGCCACAACACGGTAGAAATGTGGCGGGATAGCTTTGCCGATATCGACGCTCGCGAGCGCGGCCACCAGCAGAGTATCCTTCCGGACGGGAATCTGATATTTGTGAGCGAGGGCTAGGATCTGATCCGCCAGAGCACCGTCCCCCTTCGCGAGTACTCGCGGAGCTGTGTCTCTGTGCGGATCATAGCCCAGCGCCACAGCGCGCCTTTTCTTATGCAACGCCCGAATGCCTCCCGGGCTCACACCTGAAGATCAAGGTCTCCTTCATGCGGCAATGCCCTCCCCTCAGAGAGCAGCTCCTCTTGCATATCGACTTCGAAATGGACAGGGTCCAGCCTGTACCCCAGGCTCTCGATCGCCTCCTGGAAGGTCGGCATTGCCTCACAGGCGATTTTCAGCAGCCAGGGCGAAGGTGTGCTGATGCGTGCCCTCACAACCTGTTTCATGAGAAGCAAATCGACGCAAACTGACTGTGCATCCAGCAGCTCCATTTCGATCTGGATCCTGAAGTACTCTTCCTGCCATCCATGGTCGTCGCCCTCCGGCTCCGACGCGATGCGCATCCGGGCAGTATGCCATTCACGGTGAGATTTGACTCCAGCTGCCGCTCCCCCCGGCAGCCAGACCGGCAGCTCAACTTCGACCCAGGAGCCGCCCTGGGTGGCCTTTTCCGGCCTGATGTTTCCCAGATGCACACGCCCTAGGTGTTCGAAAAAAGCATCGATTTCTTCTGCTGCCTCGGTCAGGCCGGCATTCCATAATCGATGGCGGATCAAGGCCAAGCGTAGCAGAGGAAAACCCTCCAGATTCTCGGCATCTTCCAGGTTGGCGCCCTGGTCCAGCGCCGCCAACTCACCCTCCAGCGTCCTGGCCACGGCCGGGAAAGAGATCTCAAGCCCCTGCACAAGCAATGGGGCATCCCCACTCCACTTGATGGAGAGTCCATCAAGTGCCCGGATCGCCTCAGCTGGCAGAGACTCTGACGCAACCGCCCTCTTGCCAGGAGCCTGATTGATCCGCTTCATCAGCCTGGCGGCTATCTTCCCCAGGCCATGATCCGTTGCCTGCGCCAGGCTGAGGGACTCCTCTGTGACTGGCAATGAGACAGCCTTCAAGCGCGCAGCTGCTTCGGCCCGCTCCTTGCCCCACGATTCCTTGCCTTCCAGCGCATTTCGGATCTCGCTCACTACCTCGGCCGAAAGGTCGACACCCTTCTCCACAAGGGCACTCACGATATGCTGGTTCGGCTCATCCGGCGGCAGGCCGAGATGTTTCAGCAAGGCCGGCAGCAAGCCATCCATTCCGGCATCTGCCTTGCCCTCTGTTTCACCTCCGCCAGCAATGAGCTGCAATTCAACGTATCTTCCCTTCTGCCTCTTGACGATGAACCTCGCCTGGCGTCTGCCTTCCAAATAGGCAGCCTGATAGGGAGACGTCAGGCGGGCCACCACTCGAAAACCATGCAGAGTCAGAATGGCGTAATCCTTGGATACTTGCAGGACTTCTGCCACAACTCTCTGATTAAGACGCAGAGCCAGCTCCGAGGAATCTGGCTCTTGAAGGAAAGCGATGGATACGCCACTAACGTTATTCATCGTATCCGGTCGCCCTTGCTGGGCGCACCGACTGGGTCGGTGCGCCCAGCTCTAAGGCACAGAGCTAGCGGGCGATGTTAACCAGTTCCTGAAGCATTTCATCTGAAGCCGAGATGATGCGCGAGGAGGCCTGGAAGCCTCGCTGCGCCAGGATCATGTTGGTGAATTCCCGCCCCAGATCCACGTTGGATGCCTCAAGGTACCCGGAGGAGAGCGTCCCGCGGCCGCTCGTGCCGGCTGTGCCAATTTCCGGATCGCCACTGTTCAGCCCCGCAAGGAAAAGGTTCCCTTCGGATCGGATAAGCCCGGCGGGGTTGACAAACGATGCGAGGGCGACTTGTCCCAGCAGCCTTTGCAATCCGTTTGTGTAGGTTCCATAAATCTCACCCGTGCTGGAGATCACCGAGAAACCATTCAGCGAACCTGCCGCGACGCCATCCTGGCTTACCGAAGCGACATTGCTTGCCATCGCCAGCTGAGAGACAGAACTCATGTCGAGGTCGATGACCGTCGCCGCAGCTCCACCTGAAGCAGGGATGGTCACAGTGCCGCCGCCAGCAAGATACTGGCCGTCATTATCAAAGCTGAGCGTGCCGTTCCCGCTAGCTCCGCTGGTCGCGGTCCAATCCCAGTTATTGTCGCTCGTTTTCGTGAACTCGATGCTGATCGTATGCAGGACGCCGAGTGAATCGTAGGCACCGAAGGTCACATCTATCGCTCCTGAAGCACCGGTCGGGGATGTCGCATCCAAGTTGCCGCCCATGATGACATTCTGGGTGGCTTGGGCAATGATTGAATCCACGGGGATCTGGATGGCCCCGATCGGCCGGCCGGTATCGATGGCGGCTGCCGAGCCGCTTGTAGAGATCGCTTGCCAGCCCATGATTCGCATCCCCGTGCCTGCATTCACCAGATAGCCTTCCGAATCCATGGTGAGGGATCCTTCGCGAGAGTAGCAACGGACGTTGCCATCCTCATAGATAAAGAAGCCACCTCCCTGAATGGCCAAATCGGTTTCTTTGCCCGTGAACTGCATCGTTCCTTGATTGAAGGCTGTGGAGATGGTCCCGAGGCGAGCGCCAAGGCCGATCTGAACTGGGTTGATGCCGCCCAGCTCGGCGGTCGGTGCTGCGCCTGCGGAGATTAGCTGCGCAAACTGATCCTGAAATGTGACCGAGCTCGATTTGAAGCCCGGCGTATTCACATTTGCCAAATTATCTGCGACGACATCCATGAATGTCTGATGCAGGCTGAGTGAACTAATCGCCGTAAACATTGAACGCAACATGATCTTGCCTCCTGGTAGGTGAAAATCCCAGGCCCCCTCCAAGAAGACCAGCCTGGGTCAGAATCAAATCCGCATGCCCCCGAGCGGCCCCCTTTCTCGGACGGAACGCTCGTGCACCAGGACCACGCTATCAATCTGTGTGAACACAGCCCCATCTCGACGTTTGGCATCCATTGCAGTAATGACCGTACGATCCTGCACGTCCACGATGAAAGCCGTGCCGTCCATCAACACCAGAGATGCTTTCCCGCCTCGATCCTTCGCTCGATCGATCGCCCGCTCCAACTCATGCAACTTGTCATTGTCTAGCTCGATCTCGCGAGTTGCCATGCGCTGGCTGGCATGGCGCGAGAAGCGCACGCGCTGCGCTCCTTCAAGCGTCTCTTGGAAACTGGCCTTCGCGCGATGCGGGCCAAGCTTGGCGAGCGGGGCCGAGTTATCTCTTGTCGGAGGATTGATCCGTATGGTTTCTCTCATGCTCAAACCTCATGTATCACGCTCTCAAACCACTCAAACGGGAAATCGCGACCGTCGATCGTGATCAGCACTTCTTCTCCCTGTCGGGCAGCGCCTTCGACCGCACCCTTGTGAATCTCCCCCTTCGGAGTCCGCACTTCCACCTGCCGCCCAACAAGTGCAATCGCATCGCCCAGCTGGATGCGGTCCCCGATCGATTCGAGGGATCCTGCGATCGCCTTCAATTCATCCAATGCGTTCAACTGTGCAAACTGGGAAAGCATCTCAGAATCGCCCATGGGTTCCAGAGGGTTTTGATGGCGCAATTGCGCCAGAAGAAGCTGCATGAATTCAGTGCTTCCCGCCTCACCAAAGCTCTGCGGCTGACGAGTTTCCCATATCTGCTGCATAGGGACTATCATTTCAACATCCATCTTCTCACCTTCCTGCTAAACCCAACGGTTAATGTGAAGCGCCGTCTCCGGCGGGCTGATTGGAGCGCTCACCGGCGCCGATTCCTTGCGCGCTGTGGGCGTGGGCACCGCGGGCGGTCGCCGCTCGCGCCTTTCAGCCGGTTGACGCTCGAAGGGACCAGCATCCCCTTCACCACCCTGCCGAACCGAGAATCCTGCCACCTTCAGCCCCGCATCACGGAGCGATCCGAGCAGGGCTGAGGCATCCTGTTCAAGCATGCTTTGCGTGGCCGGCCGTTCGACCCTCATGAGGATCTGAAACGTATCTCCCTCACGCACGATCTGCATTTCGATTTCGCCCAATTCGGGAGGGCGTAGCCGCAGCCGGAGCTTCTCCTTTCCGCCTCGTACCATTCGCAGGATGGTGTGGCCGACCTGTGCGCTGACAGGCGCGAGGTTTTCGCCGCGGTGACTGCCTGGGCCGGAGAGCTCCCCGCGATGCACAGGCAGGTTTCTTGTCAAGATGGCAGAGCTCACTGCGCCGCCACCTCCGGCGTGGGTTTCATCGATTCGTGGATTCTTCTCAGGTCGAACCATGGTTTCGTCGCTGGCAAGCGCACGCCCTGCTGCGTTGCCTTCGATAGAAAGTCTCGGAAAGGTGCCTTCCGCACCTTCCTGCTCCGTTTCTCGAACTGCGGCGGCTGCCATTCGCACCACTCGGCCGCGGGGATCAAGCGCCTCCGCATGCTCGGGCCCGTGTCGGCCCGTTTCCATTGGAAGCGCTTCTTGCTCAACGGCCATTCCCATTTCGCTGGCAGGTTGCTCCGCAGGCGAAAATGCATCTCCCGAAGCTTTGCTCGGCTTCACCGATTCTGGCCTTATCGCTGGAGCATCTTGGAGGTCCAGCACCATGCCTTCGCCACGCTGCGGTTGCGCGCCCAACACCTCTGCAGCCGGGGGATCTGTCAGCCGCAGTAAACTTGGGTCCGATCCTGACGATGCATCTTGGCCGAATCCCTCCACGTTATCCACTGCGGCAAGCTCAACCGGCGTCGCCATACCCGGGCGGTTCGCCGGCTGGTGGAAACCTGGCGACACATATGCTCCCTCAAGATTGATCTCATCCTGGCTTGTGGCCGCGGTGAGCGTAAATGGAAATACGCTCTCCACAGGTAGTGCCAGCTCTCGCGGAGCCTCCGCCCTCTTCTCAACGAGAGCAGCGCCCACTTCCATCGGATGGAGTCCAACCTGCGCGAGAGCTGTGTCGCCTGCACCCGGGGAGAGCAACCCCGCTGCGATCGCACTCGCAGCTGCCTCCGCAAGCGTATCCTCGTGTCGCTTCGGCCCGCCCACTGGAGCCTCGCCTTCCATCGGCATGGCCGTGAGCACATCTTGAAAGGCCGTTCCGCTGGTCTCCGTCGTCGTCGCCGGCAGGGGCAAGCTAGACGACAGTTGCCCGAGCGCATTGATCGATTGTTCTTCCATTCTCACCTCCTCGTAGCGATTTCCTTCAATAGAAGCAGCTTCTTGCTTGCAGCCTGGCTGACGGCCTGATAGCGCACACCGATCTCGGCCAAATCGGCGAGCTCGGTGTCGATGTCGACATTGTTGCCATCCGCCCTCAGGCTCCCGGTCCGTCTGGGGCGAATCGGCACGATGCCAGCCAGATCGAGGCCAGCGATGTGGCCTTCCCGCCGGACATCCAGCCGAACCCGTCGATGACGCTCCACCGCCTGTGCAAGATAGTGGTCAAAATCGACCTCGAGCGCTTTGTAGCCAGGCGTGTCAACATTGGCGATATTGCGGGCTACGATCTCCTGCCGCCGCGCGAGTCCATCGAGAGCGCACTTCGCCATATATAGGATGCGATCGAAGAGAATAGAATCCTTCATCAGCTATGCACTCCATTCCCGCGTCCCCTGCCATGCCCTCATCACGCGCTGAACATAGGTTTGCGTCTCTCTGAAGGGCGGCACGCCCTGATATCGGCTTACGGCCCCCGGGCCTGCGTTGTAGGCGGCGACTGCAAGCGTGACATCCCCGCCAAAGCGATCCAGCAAGGAACGCAGATACCGCACTCCCCCATCGATATTCTGACGGGGGTCAAAGGGGTCATCTACACCCAGAAAGGCCGCTGTGCCGGGCATCAACTGCATCAAGCCCATGGCGCCCGCGCTTGATATCGCGCGGGGATTGAAGTTGGATTCCGCCTCCACGATAGAGCGGACAAGCCGAGGATCGACGCCATACCGTCTCGAAGCCTGCCGAATAAGGGAATCGAACGGCGTGTTCCGGTAATCCGCCAACGCCTCGTCCCAATCGGCGTCGCGGAATACACGCCCGTTTGATAGACAGCCACCTGCCCCATCGAGCAACTTCAGCAAGATCTCCAGCGCCAGGCTGTTGAACGTGTTACCGAAATCGATCATCATCCTGCCCCTCATACCGTCCAATCCGCATGCAGACTCAGTCGCTGCCCCTGCGTGGTGTAGATATCATCTTGCTGAATGGCCTCTAACCTGGAAAGCCGGTGCTTCTGCCGCTTCAAATAGGCATCCTTCAGCTTCTGAATGGACTCCTCATCCTGTTTTGCTTGGGTGAGCTCAATCTGTTTACGCGCGATGCTTACATCGAGATCTTCAATCGTCCGGAGGCAGGCTTCTATCTTTCGCGTGCAAACTTTCAAATCTTGATTCAGTTGCTCAATGGAAATCAAGTCGAGATCCTCACAGCGTTGCTCCCTTGCCAGGGCAACATGCAGCTCATACTCCACTCTATGCAGATGCTCCAATGAGCTCTCCACGCGTTGCCTTTCCCTCTTGAGTGCAGCCAATTCAAGCTCTAGCTTGCCAACAAGGCTGTTGCGATAATCCAATACGATCTGAAGCGTGAAATCCTCGGGCACGGCTTAATCTCCCTCTGCTGTGATTGCCTGCAACTGCTGCCTCATTTCCCCGAAAGGGGTGAAATCCTGTCCTTGCTGAAGGAATCTGCGAATCTTAGGCAGAGCTTCCAACGCGGCATCAATATCCGGATCGGATCCCTGCACATAGGCCCCAATATTGATCAAATCGCGCGCCCGTTCGTAGGAAGCCATGAGCCTGCGGAACCTCCCGGCGTGCTGCCGGTGGATTTCATCTGTGATGGCAGGCATCACGCGGCTGACACTGTTGAGAATGTCGATAGCCGGATAGTGGTTGCGTGCAGCCAGCTCGCGCGTCAAGATGATGTGTCCATCGAGGATGCTTCGAGCCGCGTCGCATATAGGCTCATTGAAGTCATCGCCCTCCACTAGCACCGTGAAAAAGCCTGTGATCGTGCCCCGATCCGAGGTGCCGGCACGCTCCAGCAGCTTCGGCATCAAGGCGAATACCGAGGGAGTGTATCCTTTGCTGGCCGGAGGTTCTCCGATGGCCAGACCGATCTCACGCTGAGCCATCGCAAAGCGCGTGACCGAATCCATGAGGAAAGTCACATCCATTCCAGCATCGCGGAACCACTCCGCGATCGTCATGGCCACCCAGGCCGCCTTGATGCGCACAAGTGGGGGCTGATCCGAGGTGGAGACGACGATCACAGATCTCTCCAACCCCTCTTCGCCCAAATCACGTTCGATGAACTCTTGTACTTCCCTGCCCCGCTCACCGATGAGCGCCACCACGCTGACCTCACTGCTCGCATTACGGGCAATAGTGCCCAAGAGGGTGCTCTTCCCCACACCACTGCCGGAGAAGATGCCCATGCGTTGGCCTTTCCCACAAGTAAGCAGTCCGTCGATGGCCCGAACACCGGTCACAAGGATCTCTGAAATCGGGCGGCGCTTGAGTGGATGGGGCGCATGGTTGAGGGTGGGCCTCTCATCTTCAGCGTAGAGCGGGCCACCCGAGTCGATCGGCCTTCCCAGACCATCAAGGATTCGGCCAAGCAGAGACCGCCCGACGGGGACGAGAAAGCTCCTCCGAAGCGGCAACACGGGATGGCCAGGCTGGAGCCCTTGCATCTCACCCAGAGGCATCAGCATGGCACGCTCTCCCGAGAAACCGACTACCTCCGCCAGCATCCGCTGTCCGCTCTCCAGCGGGATGCTGCAAATCTCTCCGATTTTGCAATCGATCCCCTTGGCCTCGATCGTCAGTCCAACTACACGCTGAACCCGCCCGCTGGCCTCCGTGCAGTGGACGACATCCAGCAATCGCAAATAGCCGCCCAGGTCAATGGCATCCGGGGGAATCCTCATGTGCCTTTCTCCACCTCGCTGTATCCCAGCTGCAAGGCCTCGACGAGTCGGGCGATCTTGGTATCCACACGGGCGTCCACTTCACCAAATTCCCCCACGATACGGCATCCACCAGGCAATATCTGATCGCTGGCCACAAGCTCGATGGCCTGCCCGCGCAGCTTGCTTTGTGTTTCAACCCAGGCTTCCCCAATCCGGCTTTTATCTTGCGGGTTCACCAGTACACGCAGGCTTCCGCAGGTCTTGGCTTCATCGAGCGCACTCTCGTAGACTTCAGCCAGCGCGCGTGGGTCAAGCCGGATGCCATTTCCAAAGAGCTTCTGCGCAATTCGGATGATGAGAGCAACGACCTGATCGCTACTCTCCGCCATTACCCGCTCTCGCCAAGCGATCGTCTCGGCCAGAATGGACTGAGCGGACTGGATCAGATCCTTG
>Ga0190360_1000451_pt1 | contig 23442 bp, 18 predicted proteins | sample 48721834_MG_FD_161271 | JGI IMG/M metagenome (GOLD analysis project Ga0190360, IMG submission 161271) | Hydrothermal vent microbial mat bacterial communities from Southern Trench, Guaymas Basin, Mexico - 4872-18-3-4_MG | ecosystem: Environmental > Aquatic > Marine > Hydrothermal vents >... | reverse complement strand
GCACATACTAATAGACCTACAGTTAAAAATACAACAATTTTTTTCATATAAATATCGCTCCTCCACCCATAAACAATCCTTTTTTTTATTCTTTGATATATAAATCTAACTTAAACCTTTCTATAAAAACAACAAATTTTTTGAGATGTACTCTGAAAAACCCTAAAAAAAATTTTTAAATCAACGGTTTTTTTCGGAGCCAACCAAGGTCACTGATGTAGAGATCACGTATGTCATCTAAACCAAATTTAAGCATCGCTAGACGTTCCAAACCAAGACCCCATGCAAGGACAGGGTTTTTAACACCAACTGGTTCTGTAACCTCCGGCCGGAAAATACCACTACCACCGAGTTCCATCCACTCGTTATTCCAAAAAACTTCAACCTCCATACTAGGCTCAGTGTACGGGAAATAAGCAGGGCGGAAACGGATTTTCTTAAAACCCATACGATTGTAGAATTCTTTTAAAACACCGATTAACATTCTAAAATTAGCATCTTTTTCATGTATGATTCCTTCAATCTGGTAAAATTCAGGTAGATGCGTAGCATCAATGTTTTCCTTCCGGAACACCCGGCCTATAGAAAAAACTTTACAAGGAGGTTCAGGGTGATTATACAGGTAACGGATTGTGTTAACAGTAGTATGGGTTCTTAACAGTGCTCTTTCACCTTCTTCTTTAGAAAATTTATAACCCCACCCGGTTGATCCTGTATCTCCACCGTTTTCATGTACTCTTGCGATTTTATCAACCAAGTTTTTTTCTTTAATTTTTATCTTTGATGGATACTTGGTGTATAAGGTATCTTGCATGTCACGCGCCGGGTGATCCTGCGGTATAAAAAGCATATCCATATTCCAGAAACATGATTCTACAAAATCACCTTCTATTTCTTCAAAACCCATTTCTAAAAAAATACTTCTAATTTTGGAAATAAGATGAATCAGAGGATGAGGTTTACCACCGTATTTAGCTGGTGCAAACGCATGGATATCATATGGTCTAATGATCTTGGTTTTCCAACTACAGTCTCGTATAATAGACGAGGTTATCTGAGAGATTTCATCTTTGATTTCTAAACCTTTCTGAAGGATTTTTCTTCCATTATCTGTTAAAACTATTGTACTGGTAACAAGGGTTTTTTCTTTTAGTACGTTTTTCCGAGAGAGAAGTGTTTTAACCTTGTCTCTATCAATCTCGAGGTTAGGTTTTTCATTGAGTTGATTAAGTATTTTTTCTTCCTCTGTCTCTGTTTTTAATGCTTTTTCCCCATTTGGTGTTATTTCCAGAATGGTTTCTTTACCCTTTTTTTTGATAAACGCCCATTTTTTTCTTTTAAGCCATCCTATTGCTATAGGGATTTCATGTTTCTGTAAAACATTTGATAAATCTTTTAAAGATGTTTTTCCACCTTTATCTGATATAAACTGTAACGCTCTTTTTTCAGGTAAACCTTTTTGTACAAACTGTTTTCCTTCTTTACCAAGCGAGTATACTGTTTTAACCTGGTGTTTTATGGTTACTAGTTTTTTTGATTGTAGCCATGAGGCAGCGTTCATTACTTCTACTTCTTGTTGAAAATCCCCGTTTTTAAGTATCTCAACTGGTGATGCTTGTCCTTTGAGTTTATCTAGTACTAATAATACCTTTTTCTCGTTTTGTGAGAGTTCTTTAATTGTTTTATCAATATCCATTTGATTCCTGAAATCATTTTATCATCTATTAAGATATCGGATTACTAAAAAAACTAGGGGGTGTGTTTATTAATACTATATTTTACTTTGTGTTCTTTTGTAGTATTTCTCGTATTGGAATATACGCTAAAAGTAAAGTGATGTAACCCCAGATTAGTAAGCCAGGGTACCATGGTGCGTTATCAAAAACTGCAAGGTTTATGCCAAGAACAACCAGAATAGCTATGATGATACCCATTAATGCTTCACCTGCTACAAGACCTGAGGTGAACAATAGTCCTGTTCTAATTGCTTTTTCTTTAGGGTTTACGCCTGTTTGTTTAATAGCGAGTTCCCAGTCGCTGATTTCTTCTTCCTCTGCAGAGCCGAATCTTTTTTTAAGGAAAATATCTGTTGAATATCTAACTACTCCTCCTATGAAGATAGGAATCGACAACGTGAATGGTAGATATATCCCAATTGCTACAGGTAATACTGGTAGGTCTATGAGTATTAATATCACTGCTAGTATCATACCTGCGAATACAAAAGGCCAGAGCATTTCTCCACCTAGTACACCTTGTACTATTCCTTTCATAAGAACTGCTTGTGGCGCTGGTAAGTTAGGGCTACCAATTACAAATGCTTTATGTAAAACACCAATTACTAAACCTATAACACCGGAGATCGCTATAACACCGAATGTCATAGAAATCTGCAGGTTTTTAGGTGTAGCACCAAGCATTTGACCACACGCCATGGATTGTAGTAGGTCACCTGAGATAGAACCACCGATACAGATAACAGCTGATATAAAGATTACAATAGCCATACCTGCTAAACCCGTGGCACCGAAACCAAGCATGATGAGACTCACTATCAATAGCACTGCAACAGTGACACCAGATATCGGACAGTTTGATGACCCAACGAGACCTGTTAGATAACCTGCTAAAGCACTAGCTAAAAACGCGAAGAGAATTGTTAAAACAGCCATAATTAGTGAGACACCTGTTAAACCAGAGAGCCATAGATAAAGTATAAAAATCGGTATTATCAATAAAACAATAAAGGTAAATACTAGTTTATAGCTGAGATCCCTCTCAGTTCTCTTTTTAGATACACCCTTCCCACCCCCACGGATACCAATAACTGCTTCCTTTACACTCTCCACAAGATTCATCCTAATACTCCAGATAGCATACAAACCACCGATGAGCATAGCACCTACACCAATGTAACGTACCTGTTCACCCCACAAAGTATAAAAACCACCGATGAGCGGACCTAGACTACTGTAGTCCTCCAAAGGCGTAGGAAGACCACTCACTAGCACTAGTAACGGTGAAATTATCACCCAACCCAGTAAACCACCAACAAGTACATATGAAGAAATACGAGGACCTATAATCCAACCTACACCAAGAAGTGCAGGAGAAGTAGTAACACCACCATACATCCAACCCTCACGTGTTTCACCCATAATACTATATTTACCAATACCACCTATATACTCGATTGTTCCTCTGAACAAATTAAGAGAAAGTTCACCAAATTTATACAAACCCGCGAGAGCAGCACCAATGAGAAGCCAAATACTACTAACGCCTCCATTCTTTCTTTTTTCACTAATAGTTTCCCCGCCTACAGTAGTAGTAAGCACTGCAGCAACAGCTATACCCTCCGGGAATGGTAAGTCAGTATTCACAACTAACGCCCGTCTAAGGGGTACCATCCAAAGGACACCAAGAAAACCACCTAACAATGAAATAAGGGTAGTTTCTAAATAGTTAATCTCAGTCCATACACCAAGTAACACAAGCGCTGGTATAGTAAATATAGCACCAGCAGCGATACATTCACCAGCAGAAGCACCCATAGTAGCAAGGTTAACCTCTAGAATCGTTCCATTAAATGGTTTAAGAAGAGCAAGAGCCATAACTGCTCCCGGGATAATAGCTGAAACAGTCATACCAGCATACAAACCAAGATAAGCATTCGCAGCACCCAAGATAACAGCTAATAAAACTCCAACTAATACTGCTCTCAATGTAAGCTCAGGTATTGTCTTCGACGCAGGTATAAACGATTTGAAATCTTCTCTAGACGCCATATGACAAAATAATATATAGATTATATAATATTAAAACTTATTTATTTTAATAGGGGTTAGGTTACCAAAAAAAGAAACATAGTAGTTGTAAAAGTTTTAATAGCTGAAAAATGTTTTAATAATTGAGAAAAAAAACTGAGACTGGTATCTCTATGGAAGAAGATTCATCTTTTGAGATAATAGAGAAAAATATTGACGAAGAATCCAAAATAAAAGAATTAGAAAGAAAACTAAAAGAAACAGAAGATAAACTAAACGAACTTAATAGAAATCTTGAACAAAGAGTCATTGAAAGAACCGTAGAAGTCAACCGTCTTTTAAAACATAAAATCAGGTTTATAGATAATTTAAGTCATGACCTTGCAACCCCATTAGTACCTCTTGTGTCTCTCTTACCAGTTATAAAAGAAAAGGTTAAAAACCCTGAAACAAAAAAACTAGTAGACACCTGTATCCGGAATGTAGAATACATTAAAAGAGTGATCAACAATGCACGAGAGTTAGCAGATATTAGTTCAACTGATTTAATACTTAGAAAAGAAAATCTCTATGAGATAATAAACGAGTTAGAGGAAAAATACAGGATAGTTTTTAAAAGTTACAATATCAAAGTACAGAATCTCATTGGAAAGGATGTATTTGTTAAAACTGAGAAAAAAAGACTTTTACAACTACTTGATCATCTCACTTCTAATGCTGTTAACAGTATGCCTAATGGAGGGATATTAACTTTTGAATCAAAAATTGTAAAAAAAGAAACAGGTTCTTTTGTTCAGGTATCAGTAACAGATACGGGTGTAGGTTTAACTAGAGAAGAAAGTGATCATTTGTTCGATGAGTTTTATAAAACTGATGATTCACGGCATAAACTAGATTCAACAGGTTTAGGACTCGCTATTTGTAAAGCAATTGTCGAGAAACATGGTGGTAGAATCTGGGCGGATAGTCATGGGAAGGGAAAAGGTGCTTCTATTCATTTTACTCTTCCATCTCAGGATGTTGTATATACCAGAAGTTTTTGATTAGTATCACATATAAAAAGCATCTAATTGCCTGAAAGTTGATTTATAAAAAGATGATGTATTTTTTCTTTGACAGGATAGGATCTCAAGGATTAATATAAGTAGGTTTGCGAGATAAGCTCCTGGATTTCTTAGAAAAAACGATCGGTGATAAGAGCTCAAGATCACTCGAATGGAGTTAGTTTAGGATATTACATGAAGTCAAAAATGTTAAATAAAAGTAACTTGTTTTGAAAAAAGTAGGTGAAAGAGAATATAGTCACAACAAAAGAAGTGAAATCAACTATAGCTACAGCTATAGCAGCGGCATTTGGATTCATTATAGCGTTAATATGGAGAGACATAATCATTGGTTTAATGAATATGGCCGGGTTGAACGTAAACAAATTCACTGACCTAGTTGGTGCCGTGATAGCAGTTGTTTCAGCGATAATACTAACACTGATATGTGTATTTGGCATATTATATATATCTAGATGGGGTGGAGCAAGTAAATAAACTCCCCTTTCTTTATTTTTGAAACGACTTTATATGAAAAAGGTATAAGAAAACTTTAAATAAGGTATCTCATATATTACAATTAACGATTGTTAAGGGGGTAGTTCAACGAGAGAGATATATATACTTTTAATAATAAGTATTTTAATTGTAAGTGGAGCTGGAGTAACTGCTACATCTGATGAGAAACATGAATATGATTTTGAAAAAATATCGATAACGTTTTCTAAACCGATAATAGCGAAAGAGAGAGCACAGTATGTGACAATTACTATGGATGATGCTTCTTCATTCCTAATTAAACAAAATACACCCATGTTGCCTAAATATGTTTATATTTTTGAATACCCGTTTGGTACAAACATTAAAAGTGTAACCTGTACACCAAAGGATATAAAATGGGAAAAAGTATCGGGTGAAATAACTCCTTCACCCATGCCTGTTTTAGCTAAGTTTAAAAGTATAAAAAAGAATAAAGAGCTAACTAAAACTATACCAGATTCATATCCTGAAACATGGTTTAGATATGATGTGGGTACTGGGCTGAATGAAAATAAAGAGAGATGTATTTTTGTTAAGATAGAAATGTATCCTGTAAGATACCATCCTCTGGAGCAAAACATAGAATATGCTAGTCTAGTTGATATAACAGTTGAATACATGCAATCTTATAAAAAACCTACTTTGGGGAAAGAGGAACATAATTTTGTTATTCTAACGGCAGATGAATACGCTGATGAGTTGCAGAGTTTAGTTACACATAAAATTAGTAGAGGAATTTCTACTAAACTTGTTAAACTAAGTGAAATATATGATAGCACGTATTTTCCAGTAGAAGGTAGAGATGCACCTGAGAAAATCAAATATTTTATTAAAAACGCTATTGAAAACTGGGGTACTAGTTATGTAATGCTTGTTGGGAATAAAGATACTTTTCCAACGCGGGAGACACATATTTACATGGATGACTATGATAATAACAAGTTTGTTAGTGACTTGTACTATGCAGATATCTATGATGATAAGGGATATTTTGCTAGCTGGGATACTAATGATAATAATATTTTTGGAGAATATGAAGAAGATGGTACAGGTAATGACGAGGTAGATCTATACCCTGACGTATATCTGGGGAGACTCGCATGTAATAGTGAAGGAGAAGTGATAACTTGTGTGAATAAAATTATACACTATGAAAACTCAGAGGCGTATTCGCAGGATTGGTTTACTAATATAGTAGTGGTAGGTGGTGACTCATTTGTAGACGAAGAATACGATCCAGATTTTATATTAGAAGGAGAAACTGTTAATGAACGAGTTGCAGGTATAATGGATGGTTTCATACCAACAAGACTATGGGTTTCAAATGGTGTGCTAAGTAGAGTTTCACCAAGTGGTGTTGCATCTATTAATGATGCTATCAATTCTGGTTGTGGTTTTGTAGATTTTTCAGGTCATGGTAATACAAATATTTGGGCTACACACCCACATAAAAATGATAAATTATGGCTTCCTACACCATATGGTGGATATAAAAGCTCAGATATCCAGAAACTGAAGAACAACTATAAACTACCGATTATTGTAACTGGTGCATGTAGTGTAAGTAAATTCAACAAAGATAAAAATTGTTTTTCATGGTCATTCCTTTCTAATCCTAATGGTGGCGGCATAGGAGCTTTTGGTGCAACAGCACTAGGCTATTCATATGTTGGGGGATATGTAACATATGGTCTTATTGAAAAACTTGCGATAGAAACTTTTGACGCATATGATAATGGTGCAATAACCCTCGGTGAGATGTGGGCACGGGGTATAAACAGTTATTTAAAAAATCCAGGTTTAGATTCAGATGTCGATTATAAAACCCTTGAAGAATGGGAATTATTTGGAGATCCAACACTTGCAATAGCCATGGAATCAAGTCCACCAGTTAAACCAGAACCACCACAAGGACCAACAACGGGGAATATCAAAAAAGAATACACGTATACAGCTTCTACAACAGATCCAAATGGAGACAAGCTATATTACCTGTTTGACTGGGGAGATGGAACATATAGTAGCTGGATTGGACCATATAAATCAGGTGAAACCATAGAAGCCAGTCACACATGGATCGAAAAAGGGAACTATAACATCAGAGTAAAAGCCAAAGATGAACATGGTGTTCAGAGCGAATGGTCTTCTTATCTATCTGTTCAAATGCCGAGGAGAAAAACAATAGATAGATTCTCAAGTATGCATCATATTTTCAATAAGATACCTATTATAAAGCAATTTTTTCATTAAAACTTTTCTTCTTTTTTAATGTTTTTTTTACACTCTATTGAAAAGCAAAAAAGAATACATATACTGTAGTTCTATTAATTACATCAATGAAAGTTTACATAGATTTCTCTACAATAATAGTATGATAGACTCATATTCTAAGGATGGCATGCAGTAGTTATTATTGGTAGTTACAATAAACTTGATTCCTAAACATCAATACAAGCATGATGTTTCTCATATCAATTTTAACTATTAATCAAAAAAATAGATGATATATATTTAACTGTTCATCATCATAGTAACGTTTAAGCAAGGTTTCAACTTTAAAATTAGTTTTAAATAAAATCTGTTTAAGTTTTGATTCATTAGATAGGGAACTAAATACGAAATAGGCACAACCGTTTTTATCTAAAAATCTATGAAGTCCATGGATGAAACGTTTAATCAACATAAGACCATCTCTACCACCATTAGTAGCAATATCAAACCATCCAGAACCACCAACTAGATCCCCTCCTTGAGTCGAAAGATAGGGTGGATTAAAAATTATGACATCAAACTTTTCATCAGGTTTTAAAACAGAAAAAAGATCACCCAGTCGCACCTCAAAATCACCTTTTATATAAGATTTATTCAATGAATAATTCCTACGAGTTAACTCCACCGCAAAAGGGTTAACATCTGAACAAACAACATCAGCACCATCCTCTGCACAAACAAGAGCTATAATACCACAACCAGTTCCAATTTCAAAAACCTTATCCTCCTTAGAAACATTAATTGCTTCAAGAAGTTGAAACGTATCCTCTGCAGGTTCATAAACCTCAGGATGCATTTCAATAACTAAATTCTTATAATGAAACACTCTACCAGATGATCCTTTTATCAAGATTAGAAACTCCTCCTTAATAATAACCTAATAGCAACATAACGGTAGGTATAAATCAACTAAATGTTTTAAAAAGATTTATAAATAAAGAAACACTGACAACCAGATTATGCAAGAAAGAACAAAAGCACAAGTAACAATAGGGTTATTAGCATTTTTTGCATCGATGTGGATTTTAATAGAACAAGCGAAAAACTATTCCAACCCTATATACGTTGTTGGTGTAATACTGCTTTCATTGGTAGTAATGTTAATATTATCATATGTATTAATAGCAATACTAGACTGGATAAACATCTTCGACCTTAAAACCAATGCTATTATAACTTTGATCGTTCTAACAACTTTTATGACAATGCTAACAGTTTATCTCCTAGTTACTAGTATCTAAAAAAAGTTTGTACTATCTTTTACTAATCTTTCTCAGGAGGTTTTTAAAGTTTTCTTCACTTTCACGTAATATATTTTCAGCGATTCTACGGTCAGTGTTATTTTTCATAATCAAAGTAACACCAGTTCTACCATCTTCAAAAGTAGTAGGGATGATGTTAACTAGGAAAAAGAAAATCTCGTTATCTTTCTCAATATCTATCTCCTGTTTGAAGTTATTTCCCTCAAGAGCTTCTTTTATCCCAACTATCAACTCAGCATTATCCTCAAAGTGTTTTAGGATTGTGTCATTAATCGAACGGCCGATTATGTTTTCTCTGTTAACTTTTAAAAAACCTAAGAAAGAATCATTTATCATAGTAATTTTCATATCAGAATCAAATACTAGGATATAATCAGAGGTATAGTTCAACAAGTCTATTATTGGGACTCTCTTTGATGGAAAAAAAACTTTTGCTGGGCCAAATGTTATCATATCTACAAGCCCTGAGATTCGCATTACATCAAGGTATTTAGCTACAGAGTTTCTATTTATTTTGATTTTTCGTGAGATATCTGTTACAGTCATTCCTTTTGGATTTTCTTTTAAAACTTTTTGTATTAAAGCGATCTCTTTTTGATAAGTATCCATTCAAATTATTGAATATTTTAATAACTATTTATGCATTTCTTTTTTGGATTGCATTAATGCATTGCATTAAGCGAAATATTTATATATTATATGCTCCATACGTTGTATTGCAATGCTTTATTGCATTGCAAAAGGTGTGTGGGAGATGAAAAAAACCATCAACAAATCAGCAATCATAACACCAACAAACAAAAAACATAACACATTTTTATACAGCCCACTGATTGCTGAAAAAAACAAAGCGCCGATTAAAATCTTCCGTGCATCCCATTTCAAAATTTTATCCCAAAAAATCGGCACTAAAAAAATCTTTCCAACTCTTCCTCCCCCACTTCACTTCCTCCTTAAAAACAGAATAGAGGTGCCTCCTCATCGTGCATCCCATCTCTCATCCCAACTAACAAAATGATAAGAGAGGTGCCTCAACTTTTTTTACACAAGAAAAAGACAAATTATTTAATACAGTATGATTTATATAATTAAAATCTATTATATTTACTAAAATGGTGAAAAAAAACATGATTAACAGAGTTATTAAAACACTCACCGTTGTAATAACCGTTATCCTACTGATAAACCCTACGATATCTTCATATTCCTTTTTAAAAAATAGTAATCAACGACTCAATTTAGAGAACAACTATGAAGCAAAAGAATCGAAAAACATAGACCAGAAAATAATACAGATCATCCAGATGATAAATGAAACAGTAATTAGAAGATTCTTAGAAAATCTAGTATCAATCGGACCAAGAATGACAGGTACTTATGGATGCGAAAAAGCAGCAGAATACATTTATAATGAATTCAAAAAAATGGGGTTAGACACCAGATATCACTACTGGGAAGAATTCGGTAACAAATGGTACCCTCGACATCTCCAAGGTCAAAATATCGAAGCAACATTAAATGGTGAAGATGAAAACAGTAAAGAAACACTAATTTTTAATGCACACTACGATACAGTCAAAGTCGCACCTGGAGCAAACGATGATGGATCAGGAGTTGCAGCAGTACTCACTGCAGCTTATGTTTTAAGTCAGTTTAAGTTTAAACGAACTATCAAATTTGTTACTTTTTCAGGAGAAGAAGAAGGACTCTTAGGGAGCAAAGCCTACACAAAAGAGATATATGACAATAACGAAGAAGTATTTGTGGAATTCAACGCGGATATGATAGGATACGCAGAGACCACCACTGGTGGGAAAACATTTAAAATCTATGGAACAGAAGATACACAATGGATGATCGATGATATTGAAAAGATCAATCAAAAATATAATATAGGTTTTGAGAACCTACCAGTAAATATTCTTAACCCAAATGCACAACAGGGTGGCAGTGACTATCTTAATTTTATAAGATATGGTTATGAATCAATTGTTTTCTGGCAGAGTGAATTCAATAAAAATTACTTTCATACATCAGAGGATACCATTGAACATGTAAATTTCAGCTACCTCGTTAACACAACTAAACTTATCGTTGGATCACTAGCATATCTAGCAGATGTTGAAATGGTTTATCCACAGGTTAAAATAGTTTCTCCAAAAAAAGGTAAAATTTATTTTGAAGACAGAATCATCAAAAATTTAAAAGATTTTAAAACAATCGTAATAGATGATGCACTTATTTACGCTGAGGTCAAACCTGGTAATACTTCAATTAACAAAGTAGAATTCTACTATGATGGTAAACTAATGTACAAAGATACAGATCCTCCATATCAATGGAGACTGAACAAGTTTTCTCTTCTGAAACACAGCGTTGAAGTAGTTGTATACGATGAGGCAGATAAAACCTCGCATGATTACCTCTTTTTTACTTTCATAAATTTAAACAAGCATCGTTAAAAAAAGATCTAACAAAAAAAAACAAAGGCTGATATACATCAACAGTATTATAAAAACGTTCATTATACTTGTTTTACAGGGCACCAAAAATGAAGATAGCATTAGTTTCAATGAGACCAAAGATCTCTGATAAAAAATCAAATCTTCAGAAAATGCAGAAATATATTGAAAAAACAAAAGCAGACCTTTATGTCTTTGGAGAATTATCCCTTACAGGGTATTGTATCAAAGATGAAGTACGTGATCTCGCTGAAAACATAGATGGTGCATCCATAACGTATATGAAAAAGTTAGCTGAAAAAAACAAATGCTACATTTCATTTGGAATGCCGACACAGGATCCTATTGTTCAAGGATTAATTCATAATACTGCTGTTTTTATTCATCCAAATGGTAAAGTTGATACCTACAACAAATGGTTTATGCCAACTTTTGGACCATTTGAAGAAAAAATATTTTATGACGAGGGAGAAAAATTAACAGTTTGTAAAACAAAATTTGGAAAAATTGGTCTCATAGTTTGCTATGATATCTTCTTCCCGGAATTATGCAGAGCATATTCAATGCTGGGTGCTGATATAATACTTTGTCTTTCTGCTTCACCCTCGACTACTAGGAAATATTTTGAGACTTTGATGCCAGCGAGAGCTGTGGAAAATACTTTATTTTTTATATATGTAAACCTTGTCGGTGCACAGGAGGATCTTGTTTTCTGGGGTGGATCTCAGGTTTATGATCCGCTTGCTAATTTACTTGTTAAAGCACCATATTTCAAAGAAAGTATTGTCACTTGTGACGTTGATTTAAAACAGGTTAAACTTGCAAGGGCGGTTCGTCCTGTGCTTAGAGATATTAGACCTCAGATTTATCAGGATTTATATGAGATATCTCGTAATCATGTAAAAATTAAAAAGAGATAAAAAAAAAGTTTGTTTGTTGATCAATGTGGTTTTATGTGTAAAATTTTACAAAAAGTATTTACCTGGAGAAAGTATTCGGGAAAAATTGTCCCTTGTTTTTTTCATCTGTGGGGAGTTTAAACGATGAAGAATCTCAGTGAAAAAAAATTACGTCAATTAGAGTTAATGGCTGTGAAAATCAGGAAACATATTATTGAAATGCTTTATAAGGCTAAATCTGGTCATCCTGGTGGGTCGTTGTCTGCTGTGGAGGCGCTTGTTGCTCTTTATTTTGTTCATATGAGGCATAACCCAAGGAATCCTTCTGATCCTGATCGTGATCGTTTTATTCTCAGTAAAGGTCATGCTGCACCAGCGTTGTATGCAGTTCTTGCTGAATGTGGATATTTTCCTGTGAAGGAGCTAGAAAAACTTAGGGAGATAGATTCTATGCTTCAGGGGCATCCAGTGTGTAAATGTACCCCTGGTGTTGAGGCATCAACTGGTTCATTGGGTCATGGTCTTTCATTTGCAAATGGTGTAGCTCTTGCTGGACGGCTTGATAAAAAAGATTATAATGTTTATGTGATGCTTGGTGATGGTGAGACTGATGAGGGGCAGGTTTGGGAGGCTGCAGCTGTTGCATCACATTATAAGCTTGATAACCTTGTGGGTATGATTGATAGAAATTTTTTACAAATTGATGGACGTACAGAGGATGTGTTGAAACTGGAGTCCGTTAGAGATCGTTGGACTGCTTTTGGATGGTATACTATTGAAATAGATGGACATGATATACAAGAGATCCTTGATGCATTAAATGAAGCTAATTCTCATAAAAATCAGCCAACTATGATTATTTTGAATACTGTCAAGGGTAAAGGTGTTTCTTTCATGGAGAACAATGTTGATTTTCATGGTGTACCACCGAATGAGATGGAACGTAACCTGGCTATTGAAGAGTTAACTCTTGTGGAGAAAAAACTGGAGGCAATGCTTTGAATAGTAGTAAAAAAATGGTTAACCCTCGTAATGCTTATGGTGAGGCATTAGTTGAACTTGGTGGGAAATATAAAAACTTGGTTGTTTTAGATGCTGATCTTTCAAAGTCTACGAAGACTATCATGTTTGCAAGGAAATATCCTGAACGTTTTTTTGAGATGGGGATTGCTGAAGCGAATATGATATCCGCTGCTGCAGGTTTTGCATCCTGTGGTAAGATACCATTTGCTAGTACTTTTGCAGTGTTCGCTACTGGTAGAGTCTATGATCAGATACGTATGGATATAGCTTATTCAAATGCTAATGTGAAAATATTTGCTACACATGGAGGTATAAGTGTTGGTAAAGATGGTGCTAGTCACCAGATGATAGAAGATCTTGCTTTGATGAGGGTTCTACCAAACATGACAGTGATAGCTCCTAGTGATGCCATGCAAACAAAAAAAATCGTTCATCTAATGGCAGAAACATATGGCCCTATGTATGCACGAGTAGGAAGAGCTGACGCGCCTTTAATCTATACTAAAGGGGATGTTGAAAACATTAAAATCGGTAAAGGCATAGTTGTAGAAGATGGGGCAGATATAACCTTTATAGCAACAGGTACCATGGTTGAACCTGCGCTTGAAGCAAGAAAAAAACTACTTAAACAAGGAATAGAAGCTAGTGTGATTGATATGCATACGGTGAAACCCCTTGATACATCTCTTGTTTTAAAATATGCAAAACAAACAAATGGTATAATAACTGCAGAGGAACACTCAGTTATAGGAGGACTAGGAGCAGCTGTTGCTGAAACATTAATTGAAAAAAATGTTTCTACAAAGTTCCTACGTATGGGGGTAAAAGACAAGTTCTGTGAAAGTGGAGACCCAGCAGATCTACTAGAAAAATATGAACTAAATAGTAAACACATGGTAAGAAAAGCAAAAAAACTATTAAAAAAATAATAACATAGCAGAAAAAAAAAGATTTAATTCTATACTCTTTTCTTTTTTTTATGAAATAGATAAATAGGGTTTTGCTGAACCCTGTAAATACTCATATGTTGAAAAACTATAATAGTCACTATTCGAATCAAGAGTTTCATCTTCTAACTTCAACATTATAACAATATACCCTTTATCTGCAACCCTAGAAGCCACTACAGATACCGGTATCTCCACCTCAACCCATTGTCCTACTACTGGAAGGATAGTAGTAATTTTTTCACCAGTTTCTACTAGATTCCACACATTAGACACATCGGTCATATTAGAAGGATTCATATCCAACGATCCGGTGTCATTAGTAACATATACTTCAAGATTCCCAGGGTTACCATGTTTCTCAACACATTTCACATGAAACGTGAAACTCTTGTTTTCATATCCTGAAATATCAAACCTGTAAATCCCTCTACTAGTTAGATTATCACCACCTCCAGAGACAAGTAACCCCACCATAAAAGGCTGATCACTTCCACCATTAGTTGTTCCAAAAGCAGCAGGAAGCACATCTGTTAAAGCTATTACACCTCCATCATCAGAACCAGTTTTAATCTCAATTTTTATACCCTGCTGAGTAGACTGTCGTTCTTCATTGCAACCACTAAGCATTACTGCTCCAACAATTACACATAACAATAAAAACACAACAGATGAATTTTTTCTCCTCATCATGGTATTACCTGGATTACATTATTTCTTAAAATGTTTTCGTTTTCAAATCTAAAAAAAACCCATTTTTTTTATTTTGATATAACTATTGTAAGAATATCTCCATCTTTTAAAACATGGTCAAGACCTACCTTCTGCATATCGTGTTTAGCAGAGGGACCAGATACGGTTGCATATCTGAATTTTTCTTTGAAATCACGATGAAGTTTACGACATGCATCCTCTACTGTATTACCTTCTCTGAGAATCAAGGGTTCATTGAAATCAGTTTTCTTTCCAACAGGTTTCATAAAAACACGGATGAATCTAAGCTCTCTAAAGACTTTATCTTTAAGTTCAACAAGTCCATCTCCCTTTAGAGCAGAGATTGTTACGACATCCCAACCACGGTTTTTAATTTCCTCTACTTTTTTCTGCAATTGTTCCCTGGAAACCAGGTCAATCTTGTTTATAACAACAACACCTGGGACATAAACCCGGTTACCCATAAAAACATCAATTAGTTGATCCTCAGTTATATCCTCACGTACAATAATATCAGCATTTATAACATACTCCGAAGCAATAGCTTTTATCAACTCTTCATCAAGTTTTGTAAGTTTAACTGTAGATGTAACATTTATACCACCTTTACCTGTTTTTTTAACAACAACATCTGGTTTCTTCTGATTTAAACGAAGACCTGCCTTATAAAGCTCGTTCACCATAAGATCAATATGATCCTCATGCTCTGCATCAATAATAAACAAAACAAGATCAACATTCCTAATAGCAGATATAATCTCACGTCCACGACCTTTACCATCAGCAGCACCAGTAATAAGACCAGGTAGATCAAAAATCTGAATATCTGCTCCTTTATAACGCATCATACCCGGTATAACATCTAATGTAGTGAAATCATAATCGCCGACTCTGCTTTTAGCACCAGTAAGCCTATTCAAAAGAGTACTTTTCCCTATACTAGGGAAACCTACAAGACCAATTGTTGCATCACCAGATTTCTTAACAGAAAAACCTTTACCCCTGCCACCTGTACTTTTTCTTTTTTCAACTTCTTGACGGAGACGAGCAAGCTTCGCCTTAAGTTTACCTATATGATGCTCAGTAGCCTTATTTTTCTGAGTATTAAATATTTCATCCTCGATATCTTTTATCTGTTTCTCAATATCAGCTGTATCCATAATTCTAAAAAACAGGAATAACTGAGGGTTTAATAAAAACAACTATTACAATTATTTTGTTATATGTGTACCGGTTTTCCCCTGGAAAGCCTCCCATCCCTTGTCAACATGAGAAATAATAACTTTTTCTCCTCCAAACTCTAGGAAACGAATAGCTGCAAGTATCTTTGGAGCCATACTACCCTCTGGGAAACGTCCCTCCTTGTAATATTTTTTAATCTCCTTCAAAGTTATCCTATCAACGGGTTTCTGATCCTTTAAACCATAGTTTAGATAAACCTTTTCAACATTGGTAAGAATCATCAGAAGATCGGCATCTACTGCTTCAGCGACGCGTTCAGATGCAAGGTCTTTATCAATAACCGCCTCTAGTCCATCAAGACCCCAACCTGGTTTTTCAATAACAGGCATACCACCACCACCTGATGCTATAACAACGATGCCGTCATCAAGCATTTTTTTTATGATCTCTCCTTCAACAATAGCTTTTGGATCAGGCGAGGGGACAACAATCCGCCAACCATCTTTTTGTTTTTTAACCTTATACCCTTCTTGTATTAATTCATCAACCTCTTCATCAGAATAATATGGACCTATAGGCTTAGTAGGATTCTCAAAAGAAGGATCATCCTCATCAACCAGAACTTGAGTAATTAATGTTGCAACTTGTTTATCGATATTTGCTTTCCTAAGAGCATTAGATAAACACTGCTGTATCATATAACCAATCAGTCCTTCACTCTCAGCGACACATATACCAAGAGGCATAGCAGGTGTTACATCCCTCGCTAGGTCATTCTGCAAAAGTATAGCACCCACTTGTGGACCATTACCATGAGTAATAACAACATCCCAACCACTTTTTATAATCTCAACGATAGATTTCATAATCCTACGCGTGTTAGCAAACTGTTCATAGATAGTCCCCTCCTGATCCTCCTTGATAAGCGCATTACCACCAAGTGCTATAACTGCTCTATTTTTACTCATAACCCTGGAACAGAAAAACAAAAAACCACTATATAAAAAAAACCATCTAAAAAAATAGTTTAATTAGCAACAAAAACAATTACATCCTCTAATTATGAACTTCGAAGAAAAAAGAAAACAACTAGTTGAACATTTAAAAAAGGAAGGAAGAATCAAAACAGAAAAGGTAGAAAAAGCATTCCTTGAAACACCACGAGAACTTTTTGTACCAGACAATCTAAAAAATTATGCATATGTCGATACCCCACTTGAAATCGGAATGGGTCAAACCATCTCGGCACCACATATGGTAGCGATAATGTGTGAAGCACTTGATCTCTATGAAAAACAGAAAATATTGGAAATAGGAGCAGGATCTGGGTACCATGCAGCAGTTGTATCAAAAATAATTGGAGAAAAAGGACATGTTTACTCAGTTGAAAGAATAAAAGAACTAGTTGATTTTGCCAAGGAAAACCTAGAAAAAGCAGATATTAAAAATGCAACAATTATAGAAGGAGATGGATCAGAAGGTTTACCAGAATATGCACCTTATGATAGGATTTATGTTACATGTGCAGCACCAGACGTTCCACCACCGTTGATAGAACAGTTAAAAAACAATGGAAAACTACTGATACCCATTGGTCACACTATTTGCAATCTTGAATTAATTGAAAAAAAAGATGACAAAATAAAAACAAAAAACCTTGGCGGTTGTGCTTTTGTACCACTACTTGGCAAATATGGTCATTAAAGTTTGTATTTTATGTCCCGTAAGAATTTTTTCCTCCAAGCAATGTCATCCTTGTTTTCTACACCAACCGGGGTGAAACCATCTATCACGCCAAGTATACCTCGACCTTTTTTATCACCTTGTTCTGATTCAGCTATTACTACTTTTGTAGGATTAGCAGTGGCACAAAAAATAGAACACACCTCTGGAAGGTTTTTTATAGCATTCAACACGTTTAATGGGAAACAGTCTTTCATAAAAACGATGAAACTATGACCTGCACCAATATTAGAAGCATTTTTTTCAGCGAGTTTTTTAAGCTCAGCATCATTTCCTTCGCTACGTATTTTACAAGCGCCACTTGCTTCGCAGAATGCTATCCCGAATTTAGCATTTGGGACAGAATTCACCATTGCCTCATATATATCTTCTACTGATTTAATAAAATGAGTCTGTCCTAAGATAAAATTTATGTCATCTGGTTTTTGGATTTCAACTATTTTTAATTCTAAATCATTCATAAGTTTTTTCCTCCCTTAAATTTTTTTTTAAAATCTAAATAACAAAAAAGCTATTTAAATCATAACTATTAAAAAATTACTTTTTTTAAATCTTTGCTGATTCAGGTTTTATTTGTTTAAATAAGTTAACAACCGAGTATAATCCAACTACTAGGGATATAGGTAGTACAATGAATTCCAAATATGCCTCACCATAGCTGTTAATGTTTATTGAGAAAACATAGTTGTTTGAAAAATAAGCGAATAAAAACGTGATGTAGAGCACTATGCTGTTTGCAATCAAGCTACCTATACCAACTCCGATGATTAATGCTTGTTTCCTGTTGATACTATGCTCACCAGTAGTATTCTTTGAGAAAATTAGTTTATAAGGCTTATTTTACAGTTGTTATCGGAAAGGAAGTATTATTTAAAAAAAGAAAGAGATATTTTATTTTTTATTTTTTGGTGGTTCTTTTCTTTCTAGGTATAAAAATCCTGTTTTGAATAGTAATACTATAACTGCTATGATCGAGACTATGGTTACTATTACTATTAATATCCATGGAATTTGTTGAGTCGGAACGGATGTTGATGGTTTAGTTGTTAATGTACTCCCAACGATGGCGAATGTTGATAAACCAGTAGTCTCTGCTTCATAGTATACATATTCCTCGTCTTCACTCTTAAACGTGGTTGTAAGTTTTTGCCATTGATTGCTGTAATACCTGAGAAGTACAACTGTTTTTTTATCTATATTGTTTTCTTTGAACCATGGTTTTTCAACTTTGAATGTGATTATTATTGATGAAATATCATCTGATTCAACATTGGTTTCTATGGAGATATAGGTGTATACTTTTTCTGATGGTTCCATTACATCCGCTGGTTTATCCGTTAGTTTTTTAACATTTACTTTCACATCTGTGAGATTGTTTGCCGCTGTGATCTTTATTTCTTCAAGAACTGTCTCGTATTCCTTTAATGAGATGTTTTTGGTTTCACCTGCAGTTATCATATAGATGGTTAGGTTTATTGCTGCAGGTTTTTCTTCTTCTGATGGTGTTGTTGGAGATGATGTACTCTGGTTTAGTACGGTGAAACTGTATGTGTCTGAGGTGTTTGTTTGTGGCGCGTTGTCTGTGGCTGTAATGTAATATGTAACTGTTGTTCCACTTGTGAATGGACCTATTGTTGCATAGTATGTACTTTCTTCTTCAAGAGTCATCTGTTTTGAGTGTAGTGTTCCGTCATTCCAGTACAGGTCAACGCTCTCTATCTCGTTATCATCTGTGACAGTTGCCTTTATTGTTATGGTATCTTCATTTGTAATTGTTTGAGGGGTTTGCAGAATATCGGATATAATAGGTGGATTATCTGTTTCCTCTGCTGGTGGAAGAGCTCCACTTCCGCTGTCACCACCAATATTATTATCTCCACTACTTGTGGATATTGTAAAAGACCAGTTATAGTAGGTTGTATGAGTTGCGTTGTCATGGATTGTTACGTTCACAGTATGTGTTCCTGTTGATGCTGATGAGAGTGTGTAGCTTACTTTTGTGTCGCTGATTGTGGCATTAGATGTTACGTTCACGTTATCAACTAAAATGTATACGGATTTGATACCTGTTCCATTGTCGCCATATGTGAGTTGTATAGTAGGATTGGTAGTTGTTATTGATGCCCCATCATTTGGAACAGGGTTTGAAGTATAGGGTGCTTGGGTGTCTAACGTAATGGATGCGGTGAGCGCAGTGTTGTTAACGTTTGCATTTTCAACAGCATTGTCTTTAGCTATGAAATAGATTGTTTTTTCTCCATCTCCTGAGGAGAGTGTAAATGTGTAAGTTGTAGCATATGCAATCCAGTTTGTATCTATGAAGTCTTCGTTTTCACTTAGTTTCATCCAATTTGCACCAGTCGCGTTCAGGGTAAGGGTAACGGATCTAGAAGTTGTGTATGATGCATCATTGTTTATTTGTATTGAATGCAGAATAGGTGGTTGTATATCAATAGTAAATGAACGTATAGTGGAGTAGTTTGATTGGGTGGTAGCGTTTCTGGATCTAACCTGCCAATAAATTGTGTCTCCATGAGTATAGTTATTACTCAACTCTACATAAAGATTTGAGGTTGAACCGCTGTTGGTTAAGTTTGTTGCTGAGTTGCCATATCTGTATTCATATGTTATACCAGCTCCTGAAACCTGACTCCATTGGATCCTCGGGGTTGTGTCATTTACATATGCACCATTTGTCGGGAATGTCGGCGAGGGTGTTGCAAGACCAGTTACTGATACTGTGAATGAACGTTGGCTGGTTGTCGCTGAATTGTTTGCCATATCGTAAACTGTTACCCTCCATGAGTATGAACCCTCTGCAAGGGTTTCAGCGGTGTATGTTGTTGTGGATGAGTTGAGATAACTGCTTTGTACAACGGATCCTGACTGTAGGATCTCAATTTTGAACTGTTTAGTGTTGGAGTTTGGATCAGACCAGGAGAATGTTGGCGTTTGCGTAGATACTGTTGCACCAGAGGATGGTGAAGATAATGTCACAGGTGATGGTGGGATAGTGTCAAGGGTGATTGTCGCAGTTACAGCTGTTGCGTTGTTTCCTGAGCTGTCTGATGCTTTATAATAAACCGTTTTTAACCCCTCGCCCTCTGGAAGAGTCCATGTTTGTGTAGTTGAATATTGATATTTTGTCCATGTGGAACCATCATTGCTTAACCAGTTGTAAGCTGGTCCACCGGTTGCTGATAAGGTTAATGTAACTGTTCGGTTGTTGGTGTAGGCTGCACCATTGTTTATTGAGATAGAGAGACCAGATGGTGGTGTCGTATCTAGGGTTATACTATCCGAGGTTATTTTTGTGTTACCTGCATCATCCTTTACTTTTAGATAGACTGTGTGGACACCCTCTGTATTTGGTATTGTAAACGTGTATGTATTTGCCTTTGGAATCCAATTGGTCATATTCGCGAAATTTGTGTCGTTGTCGATTTTCATGTAGGTTGCACCTGATGCGGTTATGCTAAGGGTTACTGTTGCATTGTTGGTAGAGGATGCGCCTTCGTTTATGGTGAGGGATGGTGTTGGAAGAGTGGTATCAAGTATTATAGAGTCGGAGGTGGAGCTGTTAGCTCCCGCTTCATCTCTAAAGTTGATGTATACTGTTTTTGTTCCATCGCTTGGTAGTAGCTGCCAGGATTTTGTTGTAGCGTATGTTTCCCATGTTGCATCTGAGAAGTTGGCGTAGTTGCTGATTTTCATTTTTGTTGCACCTGATGCGCTGATGGTTAAGGTTACGTTTCTTGATGTAGCATATGTTTTTCCGCCGTCTATGGAAAGCGTTGGGTTTGTCGGCCCAACAGTGTCAACAGTTACAGTTCCAACTGCTGTTCCAGATCCACTTCCAAGAGTATCTGATACCCTTATTGTGTATAAACCATCATTGGAAACATAGTTTCCAGCATCGTTTTTACCATTCCATGTGGCTCTAAATGTGTCACCTGTTTTTGTCATCAGCAGATCACTTCTAACAATCTGCGTTGTGTTGTAGAAAATGTTTAGGTAGAGTGGTCCCTGGTCTGTTGAGTCAAATGAGATACTAACGGTGTCGTTTAAACCGTTTCCATCTGGGCTGAAAACACTTGGTGTGATGGAAACACTGCCCTCGGTGATTGTTACTGCAACTGTGCTTGTGAAGACAACTGTTTGAAGAAGTATAACCAGTATGGTTAATTCAACAAATAGTTTTGTGAAACGTTTCATTTTTATGCACCTCCTCCAAAGTCAGAGCAGCTGTAGCTTGAGGTTGTGTGAGCATCTTTTTCAACCTGTATTTCAACCCATGTTCCACCGTCATCGAAGGACAGTCTTAGGTAATCAAGTTTGTATGGTCCATCTATCGCTGAGTCGTTGATGGTTGAACCATCAAACACAAGGGTTATTGTGTGTTCACCCTGTGTTAGATTTGTTGTATTCATAGCATATGCAACAAAGGTGGTTACATCAGCATCGTATAGTTCCCCATAGACTTGGAATACACGGAGGGTGTTAACTGTGATGTTTAAAGTGATAACAAGGTTGCCGTTGACGTTTGCATCTGTTATAGAAGCACTCATGTTGATTACTGCCTCAGGAACAGCCTCCTGGAAGTCGGTGTAATGGTAAACAGCTGTTTCATCTGTGATGAAATCATATATGTCATGTGTAGTTGAGTTGAGAAGTTTCGCTCTGAACTCGAATGAACCATTGTAGTGTTTCTTGTATATTGTTGTTCCAGTGAAGTTAAGAGTAATGTTCTGAGAACCTGCTGAGTTAGTGTCTATGTACTGTGATGATGTAGCTATTAGTGTGTCGTTTACACTATCAAACAACCCAGCATGTACTGTATAGTTACCTGGTGCTGTAATGTTTACAGGAACGGTTATGAGTAGAAAATCGTAGGGTGTTCCTATTGTTTGTTCACTTATGTTGCCGTTGAACGATACTGGTATTTCACCAAAATCGTCTGGAGTGTAGCTTCCCTGTAACCTGTGATCCTCCACCATGCTTATATCAATCCATGTGGTTGAGTTTCTGATTGTTAGCCAGCAGTAGAGTGGCTCCCCGTTCCATCCGGTTTCATCCGCTGCTTTAAGAATTTCTTGTCCATCAAAGTTCAGCTGGAACGTGTGGTTCCCAGGGGTTGTAACGTTTATATCTATGCTATTCCATGTAATCCACTGCCACATAAACCCGTTTTGTTTCCAATGCAGGTCTCCCTCAAGTATGTAGTTTCCAGGTTCCTTTGCGTTTATGGTCACGTTAATGGTGATATGCGTATTGTTTAGATAATCAGTTAGGTTGTCCTCTATTATTTGAACCTGTGGTGATGCAAAATCAGTGTAGTTGTATGGCTGAGTCTGGTATTCTGTATGGGTTATGTCCTCCCAATTTCCTTCTTCGCTTATACCAATCCATAGGTGGTACGGCCCATTATGTCCGCTTGTTCTTATGTTGCTTCCACTGAAGTTAAGCTGCACTATGGTTGTTTCCTGAGTGAGGTTAACTGGTTTTCCTGCACCTGTAATGAACTCCCACATCCAACCCTGCCTAGCGTGGAGACCAGAGTGTATGTCAAGGCTTCTGTTCTGGTACTCG
>Ga0190360_1000449_pt1 | contig 23463 bp, 29 predicted proteins | sample 48721834_MG_FD_161271 | JGI IMG/M metagenome (GOLD analysis project Ga0190360, IMG submission 161271) | Hydrothermal vent microbial mat bacterial communities from Southern Trench, Guaymas Basin, Mexico - 4872-18-3-4_MG | ecosystem: Environmental > Aquatic > Marine > Hydrothermal vents >... | reverse complement strand
TATTCTTCTGGCATAGCGAATGGGAATTCTTCTTTCAGCCTGATAAATAACAACCACAGCAGCAGTTACCAGTATAGATATTACGGTAAACAGAAAAATTATAAATGGAGCCAATTGCCCGGTCTGGGCTAACCTTAAGATGTTTCCAGTAGCCGGCCTAATTTGAGCAACAATCCCGGCAAAAATTATTAAAGAAATACCATTTCCAATTCCTCTTTCGGTTATTTTCTCTCCAATCCACATGATAAATATAGTCCCTGTTATAAGAGTTAAAACTGCCGGAAAAAGAAAATTGAAACCTCTCATATAAACAAAAGCGCCATTATTTATACTCTGAATCCAGTAACAAAGAGCTATCCCCTGAACGGCAGCTATAGGAATGGTGGCAAATCTTGCATATTGGGTTATTTTCTTTCTACCCTCTTCCCCCTCACGAGCCAGTTCCTCAAGTCTGGGAATGGCCACGGTTAAAAGCTGCATTATGATAGAGGCACTTATATAAGGCATGACCCCCAGAGAGAAAATCGACATCCTTCTGAGTGCACCTCCAGCGAATATATTCATTAATCCAAAAGCACCGGTTTGAAAAATTGTCGACTGAGCAAGAGCTTCTATATCAACTCCTGGAATAGGAATAAAGGAGCCTAATCTGAAAACAATAAACATGAATAAAGTAAAAATTATTCTTCGCCGGAGCTCAGGAATCTTAAAAATACTCTGAAGTTTATCTAACATTTTATTACCTCTACTTTCCCTCCGGCTTGAGAAATTTTACTCTCTGCGCTTTTGGAAAAAGAATGAGCTTTCACATGTAAAGGTTTATTCAGTGTCCCTTTTCCGAGGATCTTTACGAAAGACGTCTTCTTAATAAAGCCCCTCTTTTTCAAAACTTCAGGATCCACTAAAGTTCCGGCTTCAAAAACGTTCAGTTCCCCCACATTAACGATCTCGTATTCTTTCTTTCGGAAAGCAGAAAAGCCCCTTTTGGGAATCCTGCGGGTAAGGGGCATTTGACCCCCTTCAAACCAGGGCGGAATTTTACCACTTCCTCTCGCCTTTTGTCCCTTGGTTCCCCGAGTACAGGTTTTTCCGTGACCTGAACTTGGACCTCTCCCCACTCTCTTCTTACGCTGAGTCGCTCCGGGGGGAACTTTAAGTATCTCTATTAAGTTCACTTTTAACTCCTTTACCTCTTAATCTAAATACTTCCTCTGGTGAACGCAAATTCTTTAGACCTTCAATAGTAGCTTTAGCTAAATTAAGTGGATTATCACTACCAAGGGATTTGGTTAAAATATCCTTTATTCCAGCGAGTTCAACAATTGCTCTTACTGTGGTTCCAGCAATAATTCCTGTTCCAGGGGAAGCTGGCTTAAGCAAAACTTTAGATGCTTTGTATTTACCAATTACCTCATGGGGAATGGTGTTGTTTACTACAGGTATCTGAAGAAGGTTCTTTTCAGCCTCTCGGCGCCCCTTGTTAATGGCAAGGAGAAGTTCGCGGGCTTTACCCAGACCCAATCCAACCCATCCATTTTTATTACCCACAACCACGAGAGCGTTAAAACCTATCTTCCTGCCCCCCTTAACAACCGTAAAAACTCTCCTGACCCTTATTAATCTTTCCTCTAATTCACCAACTTCCTCTGGTGTCTCAACCAGTTCTTCTATAATCTCTTTTTGCATCTTTACTCCCTGAGTCTAAAATTCAACTCCCTGTTTTCTTACACCATCTGCTAAGGCCTTTATTCTACCATGATAAGGATAGCCACTTCGATCAAAAACCGCTTTTTTTATCCCTTTTTGAATTGCCAGTTTACCCAAATCCTCTCCTAATCTCCTGGCAATTTCCATACTTTTGTAATTGCTTTTATCCTGTTTATCTTTTTTATAGATTAAGGAGGATAGGGAAAGCAAGGTTATCCCTTTTGTATCATCGATAATCTGTGCATAAATGTAACGGTTACTTTTGTAAACACAAAGCCGTGGCCTATCTGAGGTTCCATAGATTTTCTTTCTTATTCCTTTCTTCCTTCTTTCCCTGCGTCTGATTTTTTCTTCTACGGATCTCATTTTTCCACCCTATTTATAATCAGCTAACTATCCTTTGCCACCCAGGGCGGCTTTTCCCACTTTAAGTTTTACCACTTCATCTTTATACCTTATGCCCTTCCCCTTATAAGGATCGGGCTTCTTTATACTTCTGATTTCCGAAGCTACTTCTCCCACTTTTTGCTTATCACACCCCGAAACTTTTATAGTGGTAGGGTCTGGAACTTCAATTTTAATTCCCTGAGGTGGAATATAGGTAACTGGATGAGAAAATCCAAGGTTTAAAGTCAATTTACCACCCTCAAGGGAGGCACGATAACCCATACCCACTATCTTAAGTTCTTTCTCGTATCCCTCAAGCACTCCTTTTACCATATTAAAAATTAAACTCCTGATGGTCCCGTGCAGAGCTCTGGCTTTCTTGTCATCTCTTAATCTTTGAACCAGAATCTGACCATTCTCCAGTACAACTCGACAGCAAAGAGGAATTTTCTGCGTTAACCCCCCCTTAGGACCCTTTATTCTGATCTGGCCCTCCTCTATAGAAACTTCAACTCCTTTGGGAACAGAAATTGGCTTCTTTCCAATTCTGGACATTACCAGCTCCTTTCTGACCTCAGATTGGCTATTTTATATTTAATAAAATACTGAATTACCACACATAACAAATTACTTCTCCTCCCACTCCTAACCTCTTAGCTTCCTGTCCGGTAAGTATGCCTTTAGAAGTAGAAAGAATACATATTCCAAGTCCACTGCAGACGCGAGGAATCTCATCCTTGGAAACATATATTCTTCTTCCTGGACTACTCACCCTCTCCAGGTTTCTTATCACCCTTTCTCCATCTGAGAACTTCAGAAAGATCTCCAAAAACTTCTTACCCTCCTTTACCTTGACTTTGTAGCCTTTAATGAACCCTTCCCGTCTCAAAACTTCAGCAATAGCTTCCTTCATCTTAGAACCCGGGACTTCCACACTTTCCTTGTAAACCATATTAGCGTTTCTTATTCTGGTTAAAAAATCAGCAATTGGATCAGTCTGCATATACCCCTCTCTTTGTATCACCAACTTGCTTTTTTAACTCCCGGAAGATACCCCTTATAGGCTAATTCTCGGAAACAGAGACGACATATACCAAATTGCCGAATATAAGCTCTCGGCCTTCCACATCTTCCACAACGGTTGTACTTTCTTACCTTAAACTTAGGTTCTCTCTTCCACTTCTCTATTAAAGCTTTCCTTGCCATGATGGCCCCTTTATTCTAACATTTACTGACTGCTGAAAGGCATACCCAATTTTCTGAGTAATTCCATGGCCTCCTCATCACTCCTGGCCGTGGTAACAATTGTTACCGAAAGACCCGGAAGTCTGGATGCATCTTCATATTCTGCCTCAGGAAAAATAAGCTGATCACGAAAACCAATTGTGATGTTTCCCTGTCCATCAAAAAATCTGGGAGAAATTCCATGAAAGTCTCTGATCCTTGGCATTGCCAGATTAAAAAGTCGATCCAAAAATTCATACATCCTGTCTCCCCTCAGTGTGACTTTACAACCTATAGCCATCCCCTTCCTTAAATTGAACCCCGCGATAGACCTTTTTGCTTTTGTAACAATTGGTTGCTGTCCGGTAATTAAAGCAAGGGACTTTTTTGCCACTTCTATTAACTTAGGCTCGGTTTTTGCTCTTCCCAAACCCACATTTACACAAACCTTCTCCACCCTCGGAACCCTCATGGGATTGTCAAATCCCAATTCCTTCATTAGCTGAGGAACGATCTCTTTTTTGTATAACTCTTTTAATCTGGCCATAACTGAATCCTTAGTCTATTACTTCTCCACACTTCTTACATATTCTGAGTTTTTCTTTTTCTCCATCTTCAAGAACGTTAATTTTCATCCCAATTCTCGTTTTTTTCCCACAACGAGGACAAACAAACATTACCTTGCAAGAAGGAATGGGAGCTTCCCTTTCTACAATTCCACTTTCCTGACCTCTTCTTCTTGGCCGAATATGACGTTTAACAATATTGACTCCTTCCACTACCACCTTATCTTCTTTGGGAATCCTCTCTATTACCCTTCCCACCTTGCCCTTATCCTTGCCAGATATAACCACTACTTCATCGCCAACTTTTATACGAGACACCTTAGCCTCCTAAAGAACCTCCGGTGCAAGAGATATTATTTTCATAAAATTTTTCTCCCGTAATTCTCTGGTTACCGGTCCAAAAATACGTGTACCCCTTGGATTACCTGCATTGTCTATGATTACACCAGCGTTTTCATCAAATCTGATGTAAGTCCCATCCTTTCTCCGCACTTCTTTTTTTGTCCTCACCACCACAGCTCTTACTACTTCACCTTTTGGTATCTCGGAATTGGGTATGGTCTTCTTAACTGAAGCTACGATCACATCCCCCACACTGGCATACCGGCGTGAGGAACCACCCAGTATCCCTATACACATTATTCTTTTTACTCCTGAGTTATCAGCCACTACAAGTTGTGTTCTAAGTTGAATCATGGCCTACCTGTTCCCTCTTTAATATTTCAATCACTCTCCACCTTTTTTCCTTAGAAAGGGGTCTTGTTTCCTGTATTTTTACCAAATCACCTATTTTGCATTCATTTCGCTCATCATGTGCCTTTACTTTCTTACGCTTGGTAATTGTTTTACCATAAAGAGGATGAGCCATTCTTCGCTCAATTTTCACCACTACAGTTTTGTCCATCTTATCACTAACTACCTCTCCCACCAGAACTTTAGACTGTCGCCTCAACTTACACTCCTGTTTTTGTTTATGCCTAATTCTCTTTCTCTTAAGAGAGTCTTTATACGTGCTATTTCTTTTTTTACCTGTCTCTTCTTTGACGGTGTGGTCATTTTACCCTGAGCTACCTGTATCCTTATATCTAAAAGTTCCTTCTCCAGTTTTCTCAGTCTCTCTAAAAGATCTGCTCGTTCTAACTCTCTTAATTCATCCATCCTCATAATAAAGCCTCTTCAGCACAGATAAATTTGGTCTTTATGGGCAGCTTATGGGAAGCCAGAGTTAGAGCATCTTTAGCTTTTCTTTCATCTACTCCACCAATTTCAAAAAGGACCCTACCAGGGCGAACCACAGCTACCCAGAAAGCGAGTTCGCCTTTTCCTTTGCCCATTCTGGTTTCTAAGGGCTTTTTTGTAACCGATTTATCGGGGAAAATTCTGATCCACAGACGACCCTCATGTTTCAAATTCCTCACAATAGTAACACGAGTCGCCTCAATCTGCCTTGCTGTTATCCATCCTCCCTCCTGAGCAATAAGTCCATATTCCCCAAAACTCAGTTCAACCCCACTGCTTGCTATTCCCTTAACTTTTCCTCTTTGTGTTTTTCTATATTTAACTCTTTTGGGTTGTAAAGGCATCTTCTAATTTCTCCTCAAAAGTTTTTCTGGGTAAAACTTCACCCTTATAAATCCAGACTTTCACTCCGATACATCCATAAATGGTGTGGGCAGTTGCAACTCCATAGTCAATATCGGCCCTCAATGTGTGTAGTGGAATTTTCCCTTCCTTCATCCACTCTTTTCTGGCTATTTCTGCTCCTCCTATCCTGCCTTTACACATAATCTTTATACCTTCGGCCCCCATTTCCATCACTCTTGAAATCGCCTCTCTCATCGCTCTCTTAGCACTCACTCTTCTTTCTAATTGGAAAGCGATCCTCTCAGCCACAAGTTGAGCATCAAGTTCTGGTCGAGTGACTTCCTGAACATTCAAAAATATTTTACTGTCGGGAGCAAATCGGGATAACTCTTCTTTAACTTTTTCAATAGTCTCTCCCTTCTTTCCAATAATTATACCTGGCCTGGCCGCATATATAGTAATCCGTAGCTTGTTGGTTGCCCTTTCTATTAGAACGTCAGAAATACTTGCTCTTTTGAACTTTTTCATAAGATGTTCACGAATTTTAAGATCGCTTTCTAAGATTTTGGCATACTCCTTTCCTTCAGCATACCAGCGAGCATGCCAGTCCTTTATTACACCCAGTCTCAATCCTTCTGGATTTACTTTTTGCCCCAAACTTTCCTCCTTTGTTTAACTCAAGTCCTGGTAATTAAAATATGTAATATTTAAATAAAACTTTTACTTACTGTCAAGAACAATGGTTATGTGGGAGGTTCTTCTTCTCATCAAATCAGCTCTACCCCTCGCTCTTGGTTTTATTCTCTTGAGCGTTGGACCTTTGTCCACCTGAGCGATCTTTACAAAAAGATTGTCCCTGGAAAGATCAAAGTTGTTCTCAGCATTTGCTATTGCTGAATTTAAAATTTTCTCTATAATCCCGGAGGCCTTTTTGGGAGTCAGTTTCAAAATATTCAAAGCCTCCTCAACTGTTTTTCCTCTTATGAGTTCAGCAACTTTTTGAGCTTTAAAGGGTGATATTCTTATGTATTTTCCTACCGCTCGAACTTCCATACTTCAACCTCAACTAAATTTATTTAGGTGCAATGACACGCTTGGTGTGAGCCCCATGATGGTCAAACCTTCGAGTAGGGGCAAATTCACCCAGTTTATGACCTACCATTTCTTCGGTAATATATACATTCTTAAATTCTTTTCCGTTATGCACAGCGAAAGTATATCCAACAAACTCAGGAATTATAGTGGATCTTCTGGACCAGGTCTTTATGGGTTTCTTCTGACCCTCTTTTTTCATCTTTTCTACTTTTTCCAGTAAGGAAGGGTCAACCCACGGTCCTTTTTTTACCGAACGACCCATAAAATACCTCCTATTTTTTTCTCCTTTGAACTATTAGTTTGTCAGAGGGTTTACCTTTTTTGCGAGTTTTCTTCCCCTTGGTTGGCTTACCCCATGGAGTCACAGGGTGTCTTCCTGGACCACTTCGACCTTCACCTCCGCCGTGAGGATGATCAATAGGATTCATCGTGGATCCACGCACATAAGGTCTTCTTCCCATTAAACGAGCCCTACCAGCTTTTCCTATCTGTATGTTTTCATGATCAACATTTCCTACCTGGCCCAAAGTTGCCCGACACTCAAGAGGGATAAGACGGATTTCTCCTGAAGGAAGTTTAATCTGGGCGTATTTACCTTCCTTGGACAAAAGTTCTGCCGAAGTTCCTGCCGCTCGACAGAGCTGTCCACCCTTACCTTTCTTTAACTCTATATTGTATATCAGACTACCTTCCGGTATCTTAGCCAGAGGAAGGGTGTTACCTACTTTCAAAGGGGCATCTTCGCCAGACATCACCTCGTCCCCAACTTTGAGATCAACTGGACAGATTATATATCTTTTTTCTCCATCCACATATTGCAATAAAGCAATTCGAGCTGAACGATAAGGGTCGTACTCAATAGCCACCACCCTGGCAGGTATCCCATCTTTGTCTCGTTTGAAATCTATAATTCTATACTTTCTTTTTACTCCTCCTCCTCGATGACGACAGGTGATTCTTCCCTGATTGTTTCTACCTGGAGCTTTCTTCAAATCAACAGTTAAAGTTTTTTCTGGTTTTTTCCTGGTTATCTCGGAAAAGGTGGAACCTGTTTGATGTCTTCTTCCCGGAGTTGTTGGTTTATAAACTTTTATTGGCATAATTAAACTCCTAATTGTTCAATGGTATATCCTGGTTTTAATTTAACAATAGCTTTTTTCCATGAAGAGGTCTTTCCCACAACTCTCCCTCTCCATCTTCGAGCTTTGGGTTTTGTTCTCAATGTCCTCACCTTTTCTACCCTCACATTAAAAAGTTCCTCGACTGCCTTTTTTATCTCAATCTTGGTAACATCCAGAGGAACCTTGAACATGTAAACACCTTCTTTCTGTAAGTCAGTGGCCTTTTCAGTAACAACAGGAGCTATTATTATTTCGTAAGGGCTTTTACTCATTTTCTGAGCCTCTCTGTTAATTTAATTAGAGAATCTCTGGTTAAAAACAAATTATTGTGAGAAACAACGTGATATTCACACACATTGGATGCTAAAATTAATCTCAAGTTCTTTATATTGGAGGAGGCTCTGTGAACTTTTTCATCCTTGTCTTCCATAATTATAAGTGTTTTACCATTTAAATTTCCCATCTGCCTGGAAAAACTCTGAAGAAAAGTGGCCATCTCTTTGGTTTTTCCCTTTTCAACTCTCAGTTTATCCAGAACAAAAAGCCTACCTTCTTTCACTTTTAATCTTAAGCTGGAAATTAACGCTAATCTCTTTTTTTTCTTAGGCAGAGAATAACTAAAGTCACGTGGTTTAGGACCAAAAACTGTTCCTCCTCCTACCCAGAGAGGAGACCTGATACTTCCTGCTCTCGCCCTACCGGTTCCCTTTTGAGGCCAGGGTTTTCTGCCACCACCACTAACTTCACCTCTTGTTTTGGTAGAGGCTGTCCCCTGACGCAAATTACTCTGATAGGCAAGAATTGCCTCTCTCAAAACAGGTCGATTTATCTCCCCTTGAAAAATCTCATCATCTAACTCAACGGTTCCAACCTCTTGAGCTTGCATATTGTAAACTTTCCATTCCATTTATTTTTTCTCCTCCCTCAGGATTAACAGTTCACCTGTCTTCCCAGGGACAGCTCCTTTAATTAACAAAAAATCATTTTTTTCATCAACTTCCACAATTTCGAGGTTTCTCACAGTTACCGTATCCTGACCCATTCTTCCCGGCATTTTTTTTCCTTTGAAAACACGAGAGGGATCAGCTGAGGCCCCTATAGACCCCGGTCGTCGATGCCACTGTCCAGAACCGTGGGAAGCAGGACCTCCAGCAAAACCGTATCTTTTCATCACACCGGCAAAACCTTTACCTTTAGAGACACCTGTCACCTTAACCAGATCTCCTTTCTTGAAGATATTTACCCTTATTTCATCTCCGGGTTTATATTTAGCCAGGGTCTCTTTGTCAACCCTTATTTCGCGCAAATAACGTCTTGGGCTAACATTGTGCTTTTTAAAATGACCAAGTAAAGGTAAATTGAGCTTTTTCTCCTCCATCTCTTCAAAACCAAGCTGAAGAGAATCATACCCATCCTTCTCTTTTTCTTTCTTCTGAACCACAACACACGGCCCGGCTTTAACCACGGTAACAGGCACTACTTTATCTTCCTCAAAAATCTGTGTCATTCCCAGTTTTTTTCCTAATATAGCTCTCATTAATTTTCTCCCCACTTCATTATAGTTTAACTTCAACATGAACTCCAGTGGGCAAATTTAACCCCATCAGGGCATCTATGGTCTTGGGGTTGGAATCCAAAATGTCAATAACCCGCTTGTGAATTCTTATCTCAAATTGTTCCCGAGAATCCTTGTGTGTATGAGGAGATCGGGTAATAGTGTATCTGGTGATCTTGGTGGGTAGTGGAATAGGACCTCGCACTCTGGCACCTGTACGTTCAATTGTATCCACAATGCGTCTTACTGATTGATCCAGAATTTTGTGATCATAGGCTTTTAACCTGATTCTGATTCTTTGATTAGGCATAATCTTCCACTCCTCGATTTACTCTTTTCCCAGAATTTTTTTTGCTCTCTCTTCTGGAATTTCCTGATAATGAGAAAATTCTATATTGGGCAGAGCTTTTCCCTGGGACAGGGATCTCAATCGAGTAACATAGCCAAAAAGTTCCACCAGAGGAACATACGCAACTATAACTTTTTGTTCCCCGATAGTATCGGTAGATAGTATCTGTCCCCTCCGGGAAGAAAGATCAGCTATTATGTCACCAAAAAATTCTACCGGTGTTCTTATTTCCACTTTCATTATGGGTTCCAAAAGATAAGGCTGAGCTTCTCTCGCTGCCTTACGAAAAGCAATCAACGCTGCTGTCTTGAAAGCATACTCCGAGGAATCAACCGGATGATAGGAACCGTCAAGTAAGGTAGCTTTAACATCAACAAGAGGATAACCTGCCAGAACTCCAGAAAGTAAAGCTTGCTCAATCCCCGCCTTTATAGCAGGAATATATTCCTTGGGAATTACTCCACCCTTGGTTTTATCTATAAAAACAGGTTCACTATCTTTTCTTGGCTCCACCTCAATAACAACATCTCCGTATTGTCCCCTCCCACCTGTTTGATGGATGTATTGACCCCGTGCTTGTGCTTTTCCTTTTATACTTTCCCTGTAAGCAACCTGTGGTTCTCCAGCATTTACGTGAAGACCAAATTCTCGTCGCAACCTATCAAGCATTATATCCAGATGAAGCTCCCCCATTCCAGAGATTATAGTTTGACCTGTTTCCTCATCCTGTTTGACTTTAAAAGTGGGATCCTCCTCACTTAATCTCGAAAGAGCGTGAATCAATTTATCCTGTTCACTTTTGGATTTTGGCTCAACAGCCATGGATATCACAGGTTCACAAAATTTAATTGGTTCAAGCAATATGGGACTTTGCTCATCACACAGAGAGTCCCCGGTATCTATATTTCGAGGACCGACCATGGCTCCAATTTCCCCTGCATGCATCTCGGATCTGTCTATTCTATAGTTAGCGTGCATCTCTAAAATTCTGCCCACACGTTCCTTCTTTTGCTTAGTAGCGTTATAAACCGAAGACCTTGACCGCAATTTTCCCGAGTAAATCCTAAAATAGGTAAGTCTTCCAACATATGGGTCAATTGCTACTTTGAAAGCAAGAGCAGACAGAGGTTCCTCCTCTGAGGCCATTCTTGTTTCCTTCTTTCCAGTTAGAGGATTTACCCCTTCTATCGGAGGAACATCTAAGGGAGAAGGCAAATAATCAACTATTCCATCTAAAAGCGGTCTTATTCCTTTATTTCTTAAAGCCGTTCCACAAAAAATTGGAACACTCTGATGTTTTAGTGTAAGCAGTCTTACACCTCTTTTTATCTCTTCTGGAGATAAGTCTCCCTCCTCCAGAAATCTCTCTAAGAGGTAGTCATCAGACTCGGCAATTTTTTCCACCAGCTGATGATGAAGCTCCATAGACTTATCTCTGAGTTCTTGAGGAATAGGTTCTTCTTTAATTTTGGCATCCAGTTTATCGCTTTCCCAAATAAATGCCTTCATTCTCACCAGGTCAACTATTCCACAGAAATTCTGTTCTTCCCCAATAGGCAGTTGAACTATAAGTGGGACAAGCTCAAATTTCTTTTTTATCTGTTCAATTACCCGGAAAAAATTAGAACCAACTCTATCTAATTTGTTTATGAAAGTGATTCGAGGAATCCTGTACTTATTTGCCTGTCGCCAAACAGTTTCAGATTGAGGTTCAACTCCTTCCACACCACAAAAAATAATCACCGCCCCATCCAGAACCCTGAGAGCCCTTTCTACTTCAACCGTAAAGTCCACATGTCCAGGGGTATCAATAATGTTTATCCTGTATCCCTTCCAACTACAACTTGTAGCGGCTGAGGTAATAGTAATACCTCTTTCTTTTTCCTGTTGCATCCAGTCCATTACCGCTGTTCCCTCGTGAACTTCACCAACCTTGTGGATCTTACCAGTATAATAAAGGATTCTCTCGGTTGTTGTAGTCTTACCGGCATCAATATGAGCTACGATACCAATATTTCTGATTTTTTCCACTGGAAAACCATTCATAGGTCTTTACCACCTGTAATGTGCAAAGGCACGATTTGCCTCTGCCATTTTATGGGTATCTTCTTTTTTCTTCACCGCTGCACCTTCGCCCCGGGAAGCCAGGATAATCTCCTCAGCCAGCCTTTCTTTTATTGGCTTACCCTTTCTCCCTCTGACAAATTCTACTATCCAGCGTATAGCAAGAGCCTCTCTTCTCTCCGGTCTTACTTCTGTCGGAACCTGATAGGTAGCACCACCCACTCTCCGGGGACGAACTTCCAGGACAGGCTTGACATTCTCAAGAGCAGTTAAAAACACTTCCAGGGGATTTTTCTTTGTCCTTTTTTCAATAATCCTAAAACACTCGTAGCAGATCTTTTCAGCCTTGCTTTTCTTACCATCCCGCATCAGTTTGTTGATAAACTTAGTCACCGTTTTACTGTTGTAAACAGGATCTGGCTTAACCTCTCTTTTCTCAGCAATTTTTCTCCTTGCCATATAAGACTCCTAACTTCTTTTCTGTCCGTACTTGGAACGGGATCTTTTTCTTCCTTCCACTCCTGCAGTATCCAGTGTCCCCCGAATAATGTGGTATTTAACCCCTGGTAAATCCTTGACCCTTCCACCCCTTACCAGAACAATCGAATGTTCCTGTAGATTGTGTCCTTCTCCCGGGATATAGGCCGTAACCATCTTTCCACTGGAAAGTCTAACTCTGGCTATTTTCCTTAAGGCAGAATTGGGTTTCTTAGGAGTTAAAGTTCTAACTGTCACACAAACCCCTTTTTTCTGAGGACAGCCCTCTAAGGCTAAACTCTTCCTCTTAGTTTTTGGAGGTTTTCTTCCCCTTTTAACCAGTTGATTGATAGTAGGCATACTTTACCTCTTTTTTAATTATTTATGCTTAATTTTCCGGTCTCGTTATTTTCAAGCTCATTTCTAAACCCTGTACCAGCAGGGATTAATCGACCAAGGATTACATTAGCCTTCAGTCCTCTCAAGTTATCCACCTGACCTCTTATAGCTGCATCGGCTAAAACCTGTTTAGTCCGCTGAAAAGAGGCGGCAGAAAGAAAACTATCCTTATCTTCTTGAGCAGCTTTTGGTATTGCAAGAAGAACGGGTTTAGCAGTTGCTGGTTTCCCCCCCTGCTGTTTTATTTTAGCATTAACCTCCTCAAGTTCAATTCGGTCAACCTGTTCCCCAGGGAGATAATCAGTATCTCCGGGATCTTCTACCTCTACCTTTCTCATCATCTGTCTTATAATAACTTCAAAGTGTTTAACATTAATCTTAACCCCCTGAGCTCTATAAACCAGCTGTGTTTGATTAACCAGATACTCTTGAACTGCTCGCACACCCTTTACTCTTAACAGAGCACGCGGATTGATTGCTCCCTCAATGAGTTTATCTCCAGCCTCCACCATATCTCCCTCAGAAACAAGTACTTCTCCTTCTGCCTCATAAGTTACTTCCTTATTATTCTCCCCTTTTATTCGGATAAAGGAACGACCCTTTTTCTCGATAAAACTGACTTCACCTTCAATCTCACTTATAAGGGCTTCTTCTCCTTTCTTTTGACGAATTACACCTTTTGAAGGATAAGACTGCTTTCTTGGTTCAAAGAGTTCTGTAGCCCGAGGTAAACCCTGAGGAATATCTCCACCCTTCCTGAATATACCTCCTGTATGGAAAGTTCTTAAGGTAAGCTGAGTTCCGGGTTCTCCTATTGATTGAGCAGCAATAACTCCCACAGCCTCGCCTAAACTTACCATCCGGTGACTGGAAAGATCCCATCCATAACATTTCTGACAGAGACCCCATTTTGCCTGACAGGTTAATGGGGAGCGAATCTTAACCTTTTCGATTCCCATATCCTGAATTTTCCTGGCCATTTCAGCATCTATCTCCTGGTTAGCCTCGAGGATCACTTCTCCTGTTGCTGGATTTATCACAGGAGCAGCAGTCACTCTTCCCGTAATTCTCTCGGCCAGAGACTCCACCTCCTGTCCTTCTTCCATTAAAGCACCCATGTTAAAACCATCTATAGTTCCACAATCCTCCTCAGTTATTATTACATTTTGAGCAACAGCTACCAGCTTCCGGGTTAGATAACCGGCATAGGCTGTTTTCAAAGCTGTGTCTACAAGACCCTTTCTTCCTCCAGAGGTGGATATAAAGTACTCAGGCGCAGAAAGCCCTTCCTTAAAACTGGCGCGAATAGGCTCTTCCCCAATCCTTCCTTTTAACCTACCTCCGGAAACAGGATAAAAATACTGTCTGATAACATCAGAAGGAATTGGAAGGTCCCGGCGAAACACTTCATCCCATAGTTCACGCCGATAGGTCTCTCTGACTGACCGGGACATGAGTCCTCTCATTCCCACAATTTGTCGCAGCTGATCTGCGGAACCTCTTGCTCCTGAATCCCACATCATATAAAGGGGATTTAAAGGATTCTTAGACAGATACTGTAAAACCTTCTCGCCTATCATTTCGGTAGTGCGCATTCCAAGATCAATAATATCTATGTATCTCTCTTCTGGAGTTATAGCACCTTCCTCAGTTAACATATTGTATCCCTGTGCCTCTTCTTCCATCTCCTGAAGGAGTTTTTCCTTTTCTTTGATCGAAGGTATATCAGCAAGAGAAAAGGTCAAACCGGATCTGGTTGCAAATTTAAATCCCAATTTTTTAATTTCATCCAGGACTTCTACTGTTTTCTTATCACCATATTTTTTCCAAACAGCAGTAATAAGTTCAGATAGAGCTGATTTGTTCATAACTTTGTTTTGAAATTCCATCCCTTCAGGTAAAACCTGATTAAAAATAACTCGTCCCGGAGTTGTTTCAAGCCACCTGTTATCGACAAGGAGCTTGATCTTTGAGTGAAGTCCTATCTTCCCGGAATCATAGGCCAGCATTACCTCATCAGGAGAAGAAAAGGCACGAGCTGGTTTTTCATTTTCATCAAGCATCAGGGTAAGGTAATAACACCCTAAGGTTATATCCTGAGTAGGAGTAACAATTGGTTCTCCATGGGCTGGAGAAAGGATATTATTTTCTGAGGCCATCAGAAGTCTGGCCTCAAGTTGAGCCTCTAAGGACAGAGGAACATGGACAGCCATCTGGTCTCCATCAAAATCGGCATTAAAAGCCGTACAGGTCAGAGGATGAAGCTGAATTGCCGGTCCCTCTATTAAAACGGGCTGAAAAGCCTGGATACCAAGACGATGTAAAGTGGGTGCTCTATTTAAAAGAACCGGATGATCTTCAACTACTTTCTCCAGTATTTCCCAGACGAAAGGATCAGCTCTTTCAATTAAGTCATTGGCTCTTTTTATAGTCTCTGCTTTACCCTGTCTCAGAATCTCAGCCAGGACAAAGGGTCTGTAAAGTTCAAGTGCGATCCTTTCAGGAAGACCACACTGATTAAACTTTAATTCTGGACCGGGCACAATAACAGCTCTTCCCGAATAGTCAACCCTTTTACCCAGTAAGTTCTGACGGAATCTTCCCTGCTTACCCTTTATTATTTCTCCCAGAGACTTTAGGGGTCTTCCTCCTGCTCCAAGAATTGGCTGTGGAAGCTTTTCATTTTCGAAAAGAGCATCCACTGCCTGCTGGAGCATTTTCTTCTCGTTCTGAATAATTATCTGAGGAGCTCCAATTTCCAGAAGATACTTTAACCTGTTGTTTCGGTTTATTATCCTGCGATAAAGATCGTTTAAATCAGAATTGGCAAATATACCGCTTTCCAGTTGAACCATAGGTCTAAAATCAGGTGGAATAACCGGTAACACTCGTAAGATCATCCATTCAGGTTTATTACCAGACCTCAAGAAACTCTCCACCACCTCCAGCCTCTTGATCAATTTTATCCTCTCACCTTTGGTTCCACCCTGGAAAAGTTGTTCTTTCAATCTTTCCTTTAGAGAATCCAGTTTTATTCTCTGGAGGATACGCAAAATAGCCTCTGCTCCAATCCCGGCTTCGAAAGCGTCCTCTCCATATTTCTCTTTGTAGTGTTGATACTCCTCCTCTTCCAGTATCTGCAGAGGTTTAAGAGGTGTTTTCTCCGGATCAATAACAATGTAAGAGATAAAGTAAATCACCTTTTCTAAATCGTTTCTCTTTAAACCTAAAAGAAGAGGGAGGTACTTTTTTATATACCATATATGAGCAACAGGAGCTGCAAGCTCAATATGTCCCATCCTTTCCCTTCTAACTTTGGAGGAAGTCACTTCCACTCCACAACGTTCACAAACTACTCCTTTGTATTTCATTTTTCTGTACTTTCCACAGTAACACTCGTAACTCTTGCTGGGACCAAAAATCTGCTCACAGAAGAGGCCCCCTCTTTCCGGACGGAAAGTCCGGTAATTAATAGTGTCTGTTTTCTTAACTTCTCCGTGTGACCATTCTCTTATCTCTTCCGGAGAAGCCAGTTTTATCTTAATCTTGGTTATATCATCAGTTTTCCACAATTTTTATACACCTCCCTGCCCACCGGTAGGCAGGCTATTCTTCTTCTTTTTCCATATCTTTAATGGAATATTTCCTACCGTTTTTCCAGAATTCAAGAGATAACCCCAGAGCTTGAAGCTCTTTCACCAAAACCTTAAATGACTCCGGGGTCTGAGTTTCTAAAGAATTCTCTCCCTTTATTATTCTCTCATGAATCCTGGTTCGGGCCTGAAGATCGTCAGATTTGCTGGTCAGCATTTCCTGAAGAGTGTAAGCAGCTCCATAGCCTTCCAGAGCCCACACTTCCATCTCACCGAAACGCTGACCCCCCTGTCTTGATCTACCTCCCAGAGGTTGTTGAGTAATAAGAGCATAGGGTCCGGTGGAACGGGCATGGATTTTTTCTTCGGCCATATGAATGAGCTTCATCATATACATGTATCCTACAGCTACTGGCTGATCAAAAGGTTCACCGGTGCGCCCATCGTAAAGAGTTATCTTACCGGTTTCCGGCAAATTTACCTCTTTAAGTAAATTTTTAATCTGCTCATCTTTTGGACCCTCGAAAACCGGGGCTATCATAGTTACTCCAAGCTCCTTGGCTACCCATCCCGGGTGCAGCTCAAAAATCTGCCCTATGTTCATTCGAGAAGGCACACCCAGAGGATTTAAAACTATGTCCACCGGTGTTCCATCGGGAAGAAAAGGCATATCCTCCTCAGGTAAAACTTTAGAAATAACCCCCTTATTTCCATGGCGTCCAGACATCTTATCTCCCACTCCTATTTTTCTTCTAACAGCCACATAAACCTTCACCCTTTCTCTTACATCAGGAGGAAGATCGTCACCTTTATCACGGGAAAATACCTTTACCTTTATCACCTTTCCTTCAATTCCATGAGGAACTCTAAGTGAATTATCTTTGACTTTTTGAGCTTTCTCTCCAAAGATACTTCTCAAAAGCCTCTCTTCTGGAGTTAACTTCACCTCTACCTGGGGAGTAACTTTACCCACCAGGATATCTCCAGATTTAACCTCCGCTCCGATTCTGATAATTCCCTTTTCATCAAGGTTTTTAAGGGCCGATTCATCCACATTAGGGATATCGGCGGTTATTTCCTCAACCCCGGTTCTCAGTTCTTTAGCTTCTACTTGAAATTCTTCAATATGAATGGATGTATAAATATCCTGTTTTACTAATCTCTCACTTATCAAAATGGCATCTTCAAAGTTATAACCTTCCCAGGGCATAAAGGCCACCAGGACATTTCTACCCAGGGCAAGCTTTCCGTTATGAATAGCTGGACCGTCGGTGATAAAATCGCCTTTTTTAACCTTATCACCTTTTTTGACAATTGGTCGCTGGTCTATACAGGTTCTCTGATTAGAGCGCTTGAATCGAACCAACTCATAAGTATCAATCCCTCTTGAATGTCTTATCTTTATCTTATTTGCGTCAACATATATTACTTCACCATCTCTTTTAGCTCTTACAGCCATAAGAGAGTCTTGGGCTACCTTTCTCTCCATACCCGTCTGAACCAAAGGTTCCTCAGGCATTTCAAGTGGTACTGCCTGACGCTGCATGTTGGAGCCCATAAGTGCACGATTTGCATCGTTATGCTCTAAAAAGGGAATAAGGGAAGTAGATATACTAACTATCTGTTTAGGAGAAATATCCACGTAATCCACTCTCTCTTTAGGAATAACTACGATTTCACCTTGATAGCGAGCTATAACTGTGGATTTTATAAAATTACCCTCTTCATCAATAGAATCACATCCTGCAATATAGTATTTATCTTCTTCCCTGGCGGTCAGATACTCTATTTCTTTAGTGGCTTTCCCATTTTTCACTTTTCTATAAGGAGTTTCCAAAAAACCAAGCTCACTAACCCTGGCATGGGTAGCAAGTGAAGTTATTAATCCGATGTTCTGTCCTTCGGGTGTTTCAATAGGACATATTCTTCCATAGTGCGTATAGTGAACATCCCGAACTTCTTCCTTAGCCTGAACCCGCGTGAGTCCACCTGGACCTAAAGCCGATAGTCTTCTCTTGTGAGTCAATTCGGCCAGAGGATTAGTCTGATCAAGGTATTGAGAAAGCCTTCCGGTATGGAAGAAACTTTCAACCGCACCTCTTAAAGCTCTCGTGTTTATCAAAGACCGAGGGGTAATAGTCTCCGGATCCTGAATACTCATTCGCTGCTGAATTATCCGTGAAAGATGAGCCAATCCTATTCGAATCTGTTCTCCAAGAAGGTCACCAACTCTTCTTACTCTTCTGTAAGCAAGATGGTCCATACTTTCAATTTCTATCATCTCTCGATTGATCTCAAGAAGGCGCTTTATCACCTGGACAAGGTCTTCCAGTCTCAAAACCATGCAGTCCCAACCTGAATTCAAGCCCAGTTCCATATTAATCTGATGTCTGCCAACTTTTTCCAGATTATAGTATTTGGGATCAAGAAAAGTCCTTTCAAAAACCTCTTTAACAGACTCAAACACAGGAGGTCTGCCTGGTCTGAGTCGCTGATATATTTTAAGAAGCGCATCTTTACTGGAATTAGCTCCGTCCTGTTCAAAGGTCTTTCGGAGTATCTCCCTATCCTGAGGATGACCGATTTCCGCTAAAATCTTTTCTGGCTCACCCCCAAGGGCTCGTAAAAACAAAGTAGCCATAAGCCTTCTTCCACGGTTGATTCGTGCGTAGAGTAAACCTTCTTTTAGTTCAAAATCAAGCCAGTTTCCCCTTTCAGGGATAATTCTGGCCCGGTAGAGAACTTTTCCTCCTCCGGAACCTGCAGTATCTTCTTCAAAGAATACACCAGGAGCCCTCTGGATCTGATTTACAACTATTCTCTCAGCTCCATTTATGACAAAACTACATCTCTCATTCATTAAGGGTAGATCTCCAAGATAAACTTCCTGTTCAATCACTTCCCCGGTCTCTTTTTTATTTAACCTCAACTTCACGTAAAGAGGAAGAGCGTAGGTTAGTTCTTCCTCCTCACATTTTTTTATGGTGTAACGGGGCTCAGCAAAACGGTATTCCACGAATTCCAGAACCATTTTTCCATTGTAGCTTTCCACAGGAAAGGTATCCAGGAAAACAGCCTGCAATCCTACAGGTTTTCTTTTTTCTGGTGGTACATCTCGCTGGAGAAACTCCTCATAAGAGTGGCGCTGCATCTCCAGTAAATTTGGAAGATCGATTAAAACCGGGTACTTGCTAAAATCCCATATTTTGGTTTTTTCCTCTTTTAAGGAAATTCCCATGGATTATTTTCTCCTTTTTATTTTTTTATTTTATCTCTACTTTTGCTCCTACTGCTTCCAGAGTCTCTTTTATTTTTTGAGCCTCCTCCTTACTGACTCCTTCTCTTATGGGTGTGGGGGCAGATTCCACCAGATCTTTTGCCTCTTTGAGTCCCAGGTTGGTGAGTTTTCTGACTTCCTTAATTACCTGAATTTTCTTACTGCCCACCTCAGCGAGAATAACGTCGAATTCCGTTTTTTCTTCTTCGGCCGGCTTTTCAGCACCAGAGGCCGCTGCCGCTACAGCAACCTGAGGAACAGCAGCTTTAATGCCAAATTTCTCCTCCAATTCTTTAACCAGCTCTGAAAGTTCAAGAATGTTCATCTCCTCAATTGCTTTAATTATGATTTCCTTCCGATTTTCCTTTTTTTCCTTAACTTCCTGGTTAGACTGAGGTGCCATTGATGATCCTCCTTTTTTTTCTTCAATAATAGAATTTATTGCCCAGAGAAAATTCTGCAAAGGTGATATTAAAGCACTCAAAAAATACATTAAAGGTGACTGGAGCTGGCTTAAAAACTGACCCACCAGAACTTCTCTGCCCGGTAAAGAGGCAAGAGAGATCACTCCTTCTGTATCCAGAAGTTCACCGGCTAAGAAACCTCCTTTAATTTTTAAATTCGGGTGTTCTTCCATGAACTCCTTAAGCCTCTTAGCCGAAAGAACCGGTTCCTCTGAAACGAAAACAATTCCTGTGGGTCCCATAAAGAACGAAATAAGGTCTCTCAAATTAACCTGTTCAGCACCTCTCTGGGCTAAGGTATTCTTAACCACTTTGAATGTAGCCTTGCATTCTCTCAACATTCTTCGTAGCTGTGTAAGTTCACTTACCTTAAGACCCTGATAATCCACAACAATTATAGCCTCATTATTCAGAAAATTTTCCTGTAACCACCTTACTTTCTCTTTTTTCTCGTTGAGTTTCATCTTTTCCCTTTTATCCTGTGTAATTTATCTTTATTCCTGGCCCCATAGTAGATGAAAGGTAAACACTTTTTATATATCTTCCCTTAACGGTTGAGGGTTTATCTTTTTCCAGAGCTTTCATTAGGGTTTGAAAATTCTCCAGAAGTGCCTCTTCTTCGAAAGAAACCTTTCCAAGAGGTGCATGCACAACACCGGTAGCGTCGTTTCTGTATTCAATTTTCCCCTTATTAATCTCCTCCACCACTTTTCCAGGACTGTCAGTCACTGTTCCTACCTTGGGAGAAGGCATTAATCCTTTAGGACCAAGTATTCTTCCCAATCTGGCTACAAATCTCATCATCTGGGGCGTGGAAACAACAGCATCAAAATCAAACCAACCTTTTTCCACCTTCTGAATCAGCTCTTCTCCTCCCACATATTCAGCACCCGCTTTTCTGGCCTCTTCAGCCTGTTCTCCGGTAGCGAAAACCAGAACCTTGACCTTTTTCCCTAAACCCCGGGGTAAAATCACCGTTCCTCTTACACGTTCTCCCTTCTCTCTGGGTCTTATATTTAAAGCAACAGCTATTTCTACTGTCTCCTCAAATTTCCGATTGGAAATCTCCTTAAGTAGTTTTATGGCCTCCTGTGGAGAATAGGTTCTATCTTCCACTTTTTTTCGCATCTCCAGATATTTTTTCCCTCTTCTGGACATAAAATCACTCCTCAACAATCTCTAATCCCATATTTTTTGCTGTTCCCTCAATAATCTTCATAGCTTTTTCAAGATCGTAAGCGTTAAGGTCCCGAAGTTTTATCTTAGCGATTCTCTCAATATCTTTTCTGGTAACCTTGCCTACCTTTTTCCTGTTGGGCTCACCGGAACCTTTCTCTATCTTAGCTGCCATTTTTAAGAGAGATGATGCGGGTGGGGTTTTTAGCTCAAACGTGAAGGATCTGTCTTTGTACACAGTTATAACCACTGGAATAATAACATCACCCTCGTTTTTTGTCCGTTCATTAAAAGCCTTACAAAACTCCATGATATTGACCCCATGCTGGCCCAGTGCTGGACCTACAGGTGGAGCGGGATTAGCCTTTCCCGCAGGTATTTGCAGTTTTATTTGAGCTACAACTGGTTTTTTTGCCATTATAATTTCTCCACATTAACGTATTCTAATTCTACTGGAGTTTCCCTCCCAAAAATTGATACAAGAACCTTAAGTCTTTGTTGTTGTGGGTTCACTTCAATTATCTCACCCTGAAAGTTGGTGAAAGGACCTTTAGTAATTCGGATATTTTCTCCCACCTCAAAAACCACTCCCGGTTTAGGCTTCTTTTCCAGAAGTCCCATCCGGTATTCTATATTATCCACTTCTTTCTTATCCAGAGGGACTGGCTTATTCTTAGGTCCCACGAATCCGGTAACTCCAGGCGTATTTCTTATTATATACTGAGTCTGATCATCAAGCTCGGCTTCAACCAATATATATCCGGGAAAAAATTTCCTTTTATAGATTCTTCTTTTTCCATCTCTAACCTCAGCTATCTTCTCCTTGGGAATAAGTATGCGCGAGATCTTATCCTTCACACCAAAGGATTCGATCCTCTGTTCTAAATTAGCTTTGACCTTATCTTCCTGACCTGCATAAGTATGAATCGCATACCACTTTTTACTCATCTTTTATCCCAGAAGGAGTTTTAAAACCTGTAAAAATAATACATCTATACCTCCAATAATAATGGCAAAGATAATTATAGTTACAATTACAACTATAGTAGACTTTATAATCTCAGACCGCGAAGGCCAGGTTATTTTCTTTGCCTCTGCCCTCACCGAACGAAGAAAACCGCTTATTTTGTTAGCCATTTAGCCCCTCTTCCTGGTGACAAATTATTCTCATCTCCTCTTTATCTAACGCTTTCCTCTTCTGGAAGGAATAAAACCCACTGGCAGGCCCGGCAGGACTCGAACCCGCAACCTCCGGATTTGGAATCCGGTGCTCTAGCCACTTGAGCTACGGACCTACTTTTCTTTGTGGAGGGTATGCTTACGACAAAATTTACAGTATTTCTTTAAGGACAAAGAAGAGGTTTTTTTACTTCGCGTCGTAGTATAATTTCTGGACTTACACTCAGTACACATGAGGGTTACTATCTCTGCCACGAAGGTATCCTTTTATTCTATAATTTTAGTAACAACTCCTGCACCAACAGTTCGACCTCCCTCACGAATTGCAAATCTCAGTCCTTCTTCCATAGCCACAGGAGTGATGAGCTTCACTGTCAGTCGAACATTATCACCAGGCATTACCATTTCAACTCCTTCTGGTAGAGAAATATCTCCGGTAACGTCGGTAGTCCTGAAGTAAAACTGGGGCCTGTATCCTTCAAAGAAAGGAGTATGTCTTCCCCCTTCTTCTTTACTCAAGACATAAACCTCTCCTTCAAACTTAGTATGAGGTGTGATGGTACCCGGAGCTGCCAGAACCATTCCTCTTTTAACTTCGTTCTTTTCAATTCCTCTTAAAAGTACACCGATATTATCTCCTGCCTGGGCCTCATCCAGTGTCTTTCTGAACATCTCCAGACCGGTTGCCACGGTTTTCCTCACTTCCTTGGACATACCTACTATCTCCACAGAATCTCCCACCTTGATCCTTCCTCTTTCAACTCTTCCAGTAACTACCGTACCTCTACCGGTGATGGAGAATATATCTTCTATAGCAAGCAAGAAGGGTTTATCAACCTCTCTGACCGGCTCGGGAATATACTCATCAACAGCCTTCAAAAGCTCTAAAATAGGACCACATTTGGGGCAATCTTCTTTTCCACACAAACATTCCAAACATTGAAGTGCAGACCCTTTGATAACCGGTAAATCGTCTCCTGGAAATTCATACTTTGACAGAAGTTCTCTTACTTCCAGTTCCACAAGTTCTAAGAGTTCTTTATCCTCCACCTGATCTACTTTGTTTAAGAAAACAACTATTGCCGGCACATTCACCTGCCTTGCCAGAAGAATGTGTTCTCGGGTTTGAGGCATTGCCCCATCAGCCGCAGAAACCACCAGAATGGCTCCATCCATCTGGGCAGCACCGGTAATCATATTCTTGATATAGTCAGCGTGACCTGGACAATCTATATGAGCATAGTGT
>Ga0190360_1000447_pt1 | contig 23590 bp, 34 predicted proteins | sample 48721834_MG_FD_161271 | JGI IMG/M metagenome (GOLD analysis project Ga0190360, IMG submission 161271) | Hydrothermal vent microbial mat bacterial communities from Southern Trench, Guaymas Basin, Mexico - 4872-18-3-4_MG | ecosystem: Environmental > Aquatic > Marine > Hydrothermal vents >... | reverse complement strand
CCTTAAAGTGAGCTGACTTCGATCTATTTCTTCTTCTCCCAGAGCCTGATAAGGCCGCTCAGGGCGTAGACGGAGAAGCACAAAAGGGTCAGGGTCAGGAAGACCCCCGGGAACCCGACCAAGAAGATCCTTAAAGCCTCCTTCCATACGCTCACGGCAAAGCCTCCTGAAAGGACTTGAGAAATGGATCACAAATATTTAAAGCACACTTAGAGGGCTTTGGCAATAGGTCGGTCGGAAAGCTCAGGGAGGAGGGGTTCCGTCTTCGTCCCAGCCCCTCAGGCGGTAGTAGTCCTCAAGGAGCCTTTTGAATTCCTCCTCCGTTACCACCTTTCCCGTCTCGGGCAGGGGCTCCTTGTGGAACCTCTCGGGCAGGGAGTCCTGCTCCTTGGTCATTCCCTCCCTGAGGTTGAAGCGGCGGGTGGAGTCTGAAATTCGGGAGGCGATCTGTCGTAGGTCCTCCTTCTTCAGCTTCATGCCCGTCGTCCCCTCCACGATGGTGGCGAGTTCCTCCCACTGGTACATATCCCTGTAGAAACGGCAGACGATGAGGGAGTCGAAGATCGTCAGTCGGTCCTCGTACTCCACCAATAGCTCGGCCTTCCCCTCTATCTGGTCTGGGCCGATGAGGCCGGTCAGCTCCGGCTTGTAGAAGGTGGTGCGGAGGTGGCAGGCCCCGCGATCGGAGGTGGCGTAGGCCAACGCCATCCCCTTCAGCAACCTCGGGTCGTAACCCGCTGGCTCCAGGCCCTTCACGTGGATGGCCACATCCTCCATCTCCCACACCTTGGCTGCGTAGGCTATCCCCTGGGCCAGCACCTCCCCGGTCCCCTCCCTCCGGGCGATCTGCTGAAGCAGCCGGGCGATGGCATCCACATCTCCGTACTCGAGCCTCTCCCGAATCCTTCCCCTGCGGGAGGCCTCTATGGCGAAGGCGGCGAGGTTGCCAGCGGTGATGGTATCAAGGCCCAGGCGGTCGCAGATGTCGTTGAGGTAGATGATCTCCTTTATGTCTGTGATGAGGCAGAGGCCGCCGAAGGCGTAGATGGTCTCGTACTCCGGTCCCTCTATCTTCAGCCCCTTGTGGCGACCCTCCAGGACCTCCGAGACCTTGGCACAGGCCATGAAGCAGCGGGGGCAGGCCTTGGCCTTCACCCGGCACTCTTCAAGCAGCGCTTCGGCGCTTATCCTCTCCCACCCTTGCACCATCCCCTGATGCCAGTAACGGGAGGGGAAGCCCCTCACCTGGTTCATGATGGCCACAAGCTGCGGTGTCCCGTACCGCTTGTAGGCCAGGGCCCCCCTGTCTTGCCTGCCCCGCTCCCTTAACTCCTTGACGAAGTCCCCAACCAAGGAGGGCTTGGCTATCTCTCGGCGCCTACTGCCGTGAAAGACGATTCCCTTCACCCCCTTTGAGCCCATGACAGCCCCTACGCCGGTGCGGCCCGCCTGCCTGCCGCGGTCGTTGGCTATTACCGCAAACCTCACCAGCCTCTCCCCGGCGGGCCCGATCACCAGAGCCCCCTTGCGCTCTGCGGATTCGACCCGCTCGAGGGCTCGTACCTCTGCCTCATAGGCGTCAAGGCCCCAGAGGTCTTCGGCCCCGTGGAAGAGGACCCCCTTGTCCGAGACCTCCAGCAACAGGGGTGAAGGGGCCCGTCCCTCGAGGATCACCGCGTCGTATCCGGCCCTGCTCATGGCCTCCGGGGCCTTTCCCCCAGCGTAGGACTCGGCGTAAAGGCCTGTAAGGGGGGATTTGGTGAAGACCCCGTAACGGGAGGACCCCCATATCGCGGTATCGGTGATGGGGCCCAAGGTGAAGATAAGGAGGTTCTGAGGAGAGAGGGGATCGATCCCCGGGGGGTTGTCGCGCAGGAGCAGATAGGTCCCAAGGCCCTTGCCCCCCAAGTAGTTGGCGTAGACCTCCTCGGGGATCTCTTCGGTCCTGTAACTACGGTCCCCCAAATGGATGCGAAGGACCTTCTTGAAGAAACCCTTCATCGTCTCCTCCGTAGGGCTTTCTATATCTCTGATTCTGAAGGACCCTTGAAGAATTCTCAAGTCTTTTAATCCCCCTGCTTGGGCTTGCGGCTTGAGGTGGGGCGTGTTATTCCTTGGGGAGCTTGGACCCTGAGGGAGGGCGACGATGGAGCTCAAGATCTGGTTCAGGTGCGCAGCGGTTCACGATCCCGTATGCCCTGTGCTTTTGCGGCCGGCCCTCATAGGCTGGGAGGCCAAATTCCGCCAGATCGACCTGGCCCTTGAGGCCCCTTTGAAGGGTGAGGAGCTCCTCAGACGGATGAAGGGGTGGATCACCGTGGACCCGGAGGCGGTCATCGAGGTGGTGAAGGACGCCGGAGGGAAGTTGAAGGTCACCGAAGGGGGTCGCCTCGTAGTCCTCATCGAGGAGGAAGGGATCGAAGGTCTGAAGAGGGTCCTTCAGGACCGCTTCGGTGGTGAGGTCGATCTGGAGTCCTGAAATAGTACGGCTTCTTATCGCTCAGGAGCTCACCGCCCGAGGCCAGGTTCTCCTTAGGGTGGTCGACGATCACGATGCGGACGTCCTCGGCCTTGGCCACCCGGACCAGGGTGTCGGTCATCTCCTGTACGATCTTGCGCTTCTGCTCCAGGGTCCTGCCCTCAATCATATCTATCCTGACGATGGGCATCCTTTCCCTCCTTACACGAGGAGGTATTTCTTCCTCACCTCCTCGTTCTCCCTCAGCTCCTCGACGCTGCCGTGGAAGCGAATTTGGCCGTTGTCGATGATGTAGCCCCGGTCGCTTATCCTGAGGGCCGACCTCACGTTCTGCTCGGCCAGAAGGACCGTCAGCCCCACCTCCTTCAGCTTCAGGATCTGCTCTTCCAGGATCTGGACTAGGACCGGGGCCAATCCCTCTGTGGGTTCATCGAGCAGCAACAGCTCCGGGTTGGTCATGAGGGCCCTGGCGATGGCCAGCATCTTCTGCTCGCCCCCACTCAGGCATCCTCCCCTCCGATCCCTGATTTCCTTCAAGGCGGGGAAGAGCTCGTAGACCCTCTCCCTGCTCCAGCCATCTCCGTCCCTTCGGCGCTCGGCTATCTCCAGGTTCTCCTCTACCGTGAGGTCGGCGAAGATCCTCCTGTCGTCGGGCACGTAAGCGATCCCCATGCGGGCGATCTGATAGGGTTCCTTGCCGGTGATGTCCTCGCCCTTGAAGAAGATCTTCCCCTCCCGAGAGGGGACCAGCCCCATGATGCTCCTCATAGTGGTGGTCTTGCCCGCGCCGTTTCGGCCGAGCAGACAGACCACCTCCCCCGGCTCCACCTTAAGGGATACTCCGAAGAGGATGTGGCTCAGGCCGTAGTAGGTGTGGATCCCCCTCACGTCGAGCATGTCCCACCTCCCAGGTAGGCCTCTTGGACCCTTTCGTCTGACCTCACCTCCTCGGGCTTCCCCTGGATCAGGGTCTGTCCCTGGTGCATGACCATGATGCTCTTGGCTATGGAGAAGACGATCTCCATATCGTGCTCGCAGAAGAGGATGGTGAGGCCCCTGGTCTCTGCGAGGCGCTTTATCAGCTCGATGGTGGAGGCCGTCTCCTCAGGGGACATGCCGGCGGTGGGCTCGTCCAGGATCAGCAGCTCCGGGTCGTTCCCCAGCGCTATGGCGATCTCCAGGACCTTCTGGTCCCCATGGGAGAGGGTGCCGGCGATCTCGTAGGCCTTGTTCAGCAGGCCCACGCTTTCCAGGAGTTCCTCGGTCTTCTCCACCGCCAACTTCTCGGCGGGCCGAAGGAGTTGCGAGCTCCTCCCTTGATGGGCCAACACCGCCACCTGGACGTTCTCGAAGACGGTCAAGCGGTGAAAGATGTTCACTATTTGGAAGGAGCGGGCGATCCCCTTCTTACAGATCTCATAAGGGGGAAGCCCCGTGATCTCCTCCCCTTTGAAGAGGATGCGGCCCCGCTCCGGCTTGAGCTGTCCGGTTATGAGGTTGAACAGCGTGGTCTTTCCCGCGCCGTTGGGGCCGATCACCGCCACGATCTCCCCCCGCCCGACGGTGAGGTTGGCCCCCTTGACCGCCTTGAAGTCGCCGAAGGATTTCTCAACCGCCTCGACCTTGAGCATCACCCTTCGCCTCCCCTTGCCAGTTCTCCCTTCCGTGGACCGAGCTTCTCCAAGAGGAACCCCATCACCCCTTCAGGTAGGAAGAAGATGAGGAAGATCAGGATGACTCCGAGGATGAGGGTCCAGTACTCCGTGTAGATGCCGACGAAGGTCCTCAAGGACACGATGATGGCCGCCCCGAGGATGGGCCCCGCGAAGGTGAACCATCCCCCCAGCAGGCACATGATGAAGACCTCAAGGGACAGCACCCAGAAGAGCAGATCGGGAAAGACGGAGCCTTCCAGCACCACGAAGAGCACTCCTGCCACCCCCGCGAAGAAGGCGGCGATGACGATGGCGGCCAATTGATGACGCCTCACGTTGACCCCCACTGCCTCACAGCGGTCGGGGTTGTCCCTTATGGCCTGCAGGGTACGCCCAAAGGGGGAGTTGACGATGCGGTAGAGCAGATAGAGGGAGACGATGAGCACCGCCAGGATGAAGTAATAGGAGCTCTTCAACGATGAGATGAAGTCCGGCATCGGGATTCCATGGATGCCGTCATCCCCCCCTGTGAAGCTGTACCAGCGGAAGACGATGGCCCAGATCAGGGACCCCAGCGATATCTGGAGCATCCCGAAATAGAGCCGTGTGAGCCTCACGCAAAACCACCCGATGAGGAAGCCCACCACCGTGGCCGCCAGGGGACCAGCGAGGAAGGCCACCCACTTGGGCCAGGTCGTCTTGGTGAGGATCAGGGCCGTGGTGTAGGCCCCCACACCGTAGAAGACACCGTGATGGAACTGAAACATGCCCCCGTAGCCCACCGTCAAGTTGAGGCTCATGGCCAGAAGGGCCGTCACGAAGATCAGGGCGATGATGTAGGTGTAAAAACGGGGCAGTACAAAGGGCGAAAGGAGCAGTACCCCAAGGATTACCGCCACCGAAGGCCATTGCCATTTACCTCTCCACTGCAAGGGTCAGATCCTCCTTACCAAACTGACTTGAGTAGTCCTCTGGGCTTCAGCAGCAGCACGGTCACCACCGCTGCGTAGGGGAAGACGATGGCGAACTGGGGCCAGAGGAGCACGCCGAAGGCCTGGGTCACCCCGAAGATCAGCGACCCAACCAGGGCCCCCCAGACGTTGCCGAGGCCACCGATGGTGACTATGAGGAAGGCCTCGATGATGATGTCGTGGTCCATCCCCAAGGTGATGCTCACGGTGGGGGCCACCAGGGCCCCGGCTATCCCCGCCAGGTAACACCCCAGGACGAAGGCAGCGGCGAAGACCCAGCTCACGTTGATCCCCAAGGCGCCCACCATCTCTCGGTCCACCGCGGCGGCGCGGCAGATCTTTCCCACCTTGGTCCGGTTGGTGAAGAGCCAGAGGAATATTGCTACAAGGGGGCCGATCACCAACAGAAAGAGGTTGTAGCGGGGGAAGGCCGAGCCAAGGATGGAGACCGAGCCCTTGAGCCCTCCTGGGGGCATGATGGAGCTGTACTCCGGCCCCCAGACCATCTTCACCAGGTCCCCGAGGATCAGCATTAGGGCGAAGGTGAACAGCAGCAACATCAGGTGTTCCCTCTCGTAGAGGTGGCAGAAGAGGGCCCGCTCGGCCACGAAGCCCACCAGGGCCACCACCAAAGGGGCCAGCAGCAGCGCGAGCCAGAAGCCTGTGGAGCCCATTCCAAAATAGGTATAGATGCTGAAGGCGGAGAAGGCCCCGATCATGTAAAGCGACCCATGGGCGACATTAGGGACCCTCAGCACCCCCAGGATGAAGCTCATACCCGCCGAGACGATGAAGAGGATCATCGAACGACTGAGGCCGACCAGCAACTGAGTACATAAGGATGCCACATCAAGGTTCATGGTCTTCCGTCTCCAAGTTTAGGGCAAGGGAAAGAGGGTGGGAACCCTGGTTCCCACCCTCTTAATGCTATCCGGCTACTTCTTTGCCTTTGCCCTGAGGGCCATTATCTCTTCACAAGAGGGCATGATCTCCGGCCCCGGAAGGGTCACAATGTCCGATGAGATCAGGAAGTTGTATTTGGGGGACTTCTTGGTCACGCCGAGGAACATGGGCTCCACGACCTGGTGGTCGCACGCGCGCATCTCTATCTCCCCCACAGGGCTCATGATCTTCAAGCCCTCGATGGCGTCTATGAACTTCTCGGTATTCACCGAGCCGGCCTTCCTGTAGGCAGCGGCGATGAAGTGGGCGGTGTTCCAGCCATGGAAGGCGGGAAATCCAGGGGGCTCGCCATAGGCCGCCCTGAAGGCCTTCACGAAGGCCTTGTTCTCAGGCGTTTCTGGATAATAGAAGTGGTAATCCATGGTGCCCATCACCCCTTCGGGGGCCTCAAGTCCCAAGGGCTTGAGGACCGCGTGATCGGTGGCCGTGTGGATGCAGATGGCCATCTTCTTGGCCATACCTGTGGCCTTTATGGCCTTGAGTACGTTGGTCATGCTTCGGCCGCCGGTGGAGAAGATCACCGCGTCGGGCTTGGCGGCCATGATGGCCGTCAGGTAGGGAATCAGGTCGGGCTCCCCCACCTTCCACCAGGACTCGCCTATCTTCTTCACCTCGGGTTTGAGTCTCTTCAGGTTCCGCCAGGCGGCCCTGCCTATGGCGTGGCCGTACTCGTAGTCGTCACCGGCGATCCAGTACTTGATATAGGGCTTCTTGGACAGGCCCACAGCCATGGCCTTACCCCCCATGGCGGTGTTCTCACTGGTGCAGAAGACATACCGGTGACCCAACTCCCCCGTGATCCGCTCGCTCTTGGCGATCCAGACGAAGAAGGGGACCTTCTCCTTGCGGGCCAGATCCGAAACGGCCAGGGACACCGAACTGGAGATGGTCCCCACAAGGATATCCACCCCTTCCCTCATTATCAGCTCCTTGGCCATGCTTAAGCCGATATCCACCTTGAACTTGGTGTCGCGGGTGGTGAACTCGATCTTGCGCCCGAGCACTCCCTCCTTGTTGATACCCTGAAGGGCGAGCTTGAAGCCGTTAAGGGCGTCCTTGGCGTAGACCGCTGGTGGGCCGCTGTAACAGTCGATGATGCCCACCTTGATGGTCTTGCCGCCAGCGTAGGCCCCTCCCACCGAGAGGACGAGAAGGGCTACAAGGACTACCCCCCAAAATTTGCCCCTCCCTATGCGCTTCATGTTGCACCTCCTTTATCTAAAAAGGCATTTTTCCCCATTTTGATAGCCCTCATCTTATATGTCAAGGAGGCCTTTCTGTGGCGCCAAAACCCGCCTGTACAGCCTTGAGGTTCACCTCCCTCAGCGCAGGAGGCACAAGGCGTGTGATGGCCTCCTCGATCTCCTGCTGGCTGAAGGGCAGGAGGCCCTTGGAGGCTGCGTAACTGATGAGGACGAGGTTGACCCCCCGGGGATTGCCCACCTCCTGGGCGAGCCTGTCGGCATCCAAGGGGTAGAGTCGGACCCCTTTTACCTCTGGAAGGGAAGGGGCGTTGATCACCGCTACCCCTCCTTCCTTCAACATCGGGAGGTTCTTCAATCCCTCCTCCGTCTGGAGGCCGAGTAGCAGGTCGGCCCTTCCCCTCTTTATGAGGGGGCTTGAGAAATCGCCGAGCTTCACGTGGGACAGGACCGATCCCCCCCTCTGGCTCATACCGTGGGTCTCAGAGCCGAAGACCTCCTCGCCCCGTTGGTGGGCCAGTTGGTAGAGGACCCTGGCAGCGAAGAGCACCCCCTGTCCTCCGACCCCGGCGATGATTATCTGCAGCTTCATCCGACCTCCCTTATGGCCCCTTGGGGGCAGGCGTAGATGCAGAGGCCGCAATCGACGCAGATCTTGCGGTCGACCTCTACCCGTCCATCGACCATCACCAGGGCGGGGCAGCCGAAGGCTTCGAGGCAGTAACGGCATCCCACGCAGCCCTCTACACGGGGCATGTCGACGGCCGAACGGGGGCAGGCCAAAGCGCACAGCCGACAGATGGTGCAGCGCTCAAGGTCCACCCTGTACCCATCCCCCTCCTTCGATATGGCCCCCTCGGGACAGGAGATCACGCAGAAATCGCACTCTGTACAACTGCCGCAGTGGAAACAACGCTCCCGGGCCTCCCTCTGTGCCTCCTCCCCCGAGATCCCCCCCGTGACCTCCCGGAAATCTCTCCTGGCCTCCTCCGGGCTGAGACGCCTTACAGGGGGTCTTTCCCCCTTGGGGAAGGCGCCGACGTCTATGGCCTCGAAGGGGACCTCTTCGGGGCTCCGCCGGCCTTTGAGGCCCTTCGGTTCCTCCCCGGTGAGGAAGCTGTGGATAGCCCATGCCTCCCTTCTGCCAGACCCTATGGCGTGGGCCACGGTCCGAGGTTGACCGAGCAGATCGCCTCCCTGGAAGACCTTGTCGCTCGCGCTGAGGCTCGGGGGAAGACGGAGGTCTGGTTCCTCCCCAGTGGCGACCACCAGGCCCTGCACCTCGAGCGCGAACTCCGAGCCCTCGACGGGCTCGACCCTCCTGCGGCCGTCCTCTCCTGGGGGACCGGGACGCATTCTAACCAGACGCACCCCCTTCACCCTGCCGTCCCCCAGGACCTCCACCGGGGAGACCAGGAACTCCATATCGACCCCTTCGGCCATGGCCTCCTCCACCTCTGAGGGATGGGCGGGCATGTCCTCCCTGGCCCTTCGGTAGAGGAGCACAGGGTCGGCCCCAAGCCTGAGGAGGGACCTGCAGACGTCCACAGCGGTGTTCCCCCCGCCGATTACGGCCACCCTGCCGCCCACCGTGGGGGGATTCCCTTCGTTTAAGGCCCTCAAGAACTCAATCCCCCTCCAGACCCCTTCGAGCCCCTCGCCCGGGACCCCCAAGGGTCTCGGCCCCTGGGCACCGGTGGCGAAGAAGAGGGCATCGAAGGCCTCAAGGTCCCTGAAGGGTACATCCCTTCCCACCCTCACCCCCGTCCTCAACTCTATCCCGAGGGACAGGATCCTCTGTACCTCCCTCTGAAGCACCTCCTTCGGAAGGCGATAGGGGGGTATGCCGTACCGGAGCAGCCCTCCGGGTTCAGGCATGGCCTCAAAGACCGTCACCCTGTGGCCCAAAAGGGCGAGGTGGTAGGCACAGGCGAGGCCTGCGGGGCCTGAACCCACCACTGCCACCTTGAAGCCTGTCTCAGGGGCCCTCTCCGGTAGGGACCCCAGGCTGTCGCCCAGGAACCGTTCTATGGCCTGGATGCTCACGGGCTGATCGTATCTGCCCCGGTTGCAGGCCTCCTCACAGGGGTGGAAGCACACCCTGCCACATACGGAGGGGAGGGGGTTGGTCTGAAGCAGCAGACGGGCGGCCCCCTCTCGGTCCCCCTCGGCCAGAAGGGCCAGGACCCCCTCAACGTCGTTCCCCACGGGACAGGCCCCGTTACAAGGGGGTGTCTTGGTCACGTACTGGGGCCTGAGGGCCTCCTTCTCCAGCACGGGGAGGGAGGGGGGATGCACCTCCACCTTCTGGGGTCGATCCACCCCCTTGGTGAGCTGTATACAGGGATGTCGCGCTATCACCGCGGCCACACCGCCTTCCTCCTCCACGTGGCGGTAGGCCTCCCTCAGCACCCTCAACAACTCCGGTATCTCGTAGGGGTCAACCACCTGAAGGTGCTCCACACCGCAGGCCTTCACCATCCCTTCCAGGGTAATGGGTCTCCCCTCGGTGCCGTCGGCCAGGGTCAGGGAGGCGGGGGTGGGCTGCATACCGGTCATGGCGGTGGTGCTGTTGTCCAGGATCACCAGGAGGAACCTGGCTTCGGTGTGTACCGCGTTGAGGAGGGCGGGCAGCCCGGCGTGGAAGAAGGTCGAATCGCCTATGGTGGCCACGATGGGTATCTGTCGGCCGTCCTGACGGTAGGCCTGATAGAGGCCCGCGGCCATGTTTATGGCTGCCCCCATGTCCAGCACTATGTCCACCGCCCCCTGGTTGAGCCCCAGGGTGTAGCAGCCTATGTCGCTGGTGAAGATGGCGTTGGGGAAGGCGCGCTTTATGGCATAGAAGCTGGCCCGGTGGGGACAACCCGGGCAGAGGGTAGGGGGCCTTTCGACTCCCTGAATGGGGGCTTCGACCACCATCTTCCTCTCCGGAAGGGGAGGGCCTCCTCCCTTCTCCCAGGCCCTCCGAAAGGCCTCCTCTACCACCTCAGGAGCCAGCTCCCCCTCCTTGGGGACGAGGCCCGTGAACCTCCCTTCTACCTTTTCCCCTTCCCGGATCATCAGCTCGAGTACCGTGTCGGGCTCCTCCAGGACCAGGACCCGCTCGCACATCTCGAGGAACCCGCCCACCAGCCTTTTGGGGAAGGGGAGGGGGGCACCCACGTTCAGTACGGGTACGGAGTCCATGAGGCCCAGTTCCTCGAGGAGCTCCCTTACGGTGCCGAAGACAGGCCCTGCGGTGATGATCCCCAAGGGGAAGGGCCCATCTGAGGGCTCCAGGGGTCGGCCCCCGAGCAGCGCTCGATTGAAGGGCGAGTGCTCGTATTCTTCAGCGATCCTCTCGAGTTTGCGGTTCAGGGCCTTGTGGAGCTCGTAGCGATAACGGGGGGTGGAGGCCCAACGGTGGGGGTCCCTCTCGAAGGAGGCCTCCCTCTTGATCACCTTAGGAGGGCTGAGGCTTACGGTCTGACGGGCGTGGCAGATCCTTATGGTCGGCCGCAAAAGCACAGGGATCTCATATCGCTCGGATAGCTCGAAGGCGTAAGAGGCCATCTCCTTGGCCTCCTGGGGGCTCGATGGGTCGAGGACCGGCACCTTCGCCATGATCCCCCAGAGGCGGGAGTCCTGTTCCGTCTGGGAGCTGTAAGGGCCGGGGTCATCGGCGGCCACGACCACGAAGCCGCTCTTCACTCCCGTGTACAGCGAGCTGAAGAAGGGGTCCGAGGCCACGTTGAGCCCCACCTGCTTCATGGCCACAGCAGCACGCTTGCCGACGTAGGCCGCAGCCAGGGCCACCTCGTAGGCCACCTTCTCGTTGACCGACCACTCTATGTAGATGTCCAGCCCCTCTTCATCCCTGAAGGCGATCACCGCCGGCAGGATCTCTGTGGCGGGCGTCCCCGGGTAGGAGGCCATCACCTGACAGCCCCCTTCGACCAGCCCCCGCCCTATGGCTTCATTCCCCAACAGGACCCGTTTTTCAGCCATCGGGGCCTCGATTGTATACAGTATACATCCTGCCCACCAAATGTAACCTCCCGTCGTGGCCCTTTGTCAACCAGCATGATCGGCGGGTAAAATGGGCACAAATTGGGCAGGAGGTGGGTATGAGGCTCCATCACATAGGGGTGGTGGTGCAGGACGTCCTCAAGAGCGCTGAGGCCTATGAATCCCTCTTCGGGCTTCGGGTCGTCATGGGGCCTAAGGAGGACCCCATCCAGAGGGTGAACGCCATCTTCCTCGACCTGGGCTGCGGTGAGGGGGTCACCCTTGAGCTGCTCGAGCCCACCCGGGAGGATTCGCCCATAAGCGGCTTCCTCAGGAAGGGCGGTGGCCTCCATCACCTCTGCTTCGAGGTGGAGGACATAGAGGGGACGGTAGCCAAAATGAGGGACAAGGGCCTGAGGGTCGTCTGCGAGCCGGTGCCGGCCTGTGGCTTTGGGGGCCGCAGGATCGCCTTCGTCTTTCCGGTGGAGGGGATCCTGGTGGAGTTTGTGGAGGCGCGTTCCGGTGAGGAGAAAAATAGATGAGGGGGCTTTTGCCCCCTCATGGTTCCACTGTTGGTGGCGGTGCAGGGATTCGAACCCCGGACACTGCGGATATGAGCCGCATGCTCTGACCAACTGAGCTACACCGCCCTTCGCTAATTAAAAATGGCTTAACCCTTTGTCCTTGTCAAGCCCTGAGCCCAAGGGCCAAAAACTCATCTTCCGGCCGCGAGACGAAGGATGCGTTGACTTCTTGGATTATTTGTATAGGATTCTGAGATAAGGGGTAGATGAGGCATGGACCTTTCTGCCAGGCGCAGGGAATACGTGAGGAGGCTTGAGGAGATGGTGGATAGGCTCAAGAGGGAGCTGGCCTCCATTCCTGAGGTGGAGCGGGTGATCCTCTTCGGATCCTATGTGAGGGGCAGGAGGGACCTCCTGACCGATCTCGACGTACTGGTGGTGATGTGAAATGAGCTCAAGTCCCTCGGGCGGCTGCGCTGGCTTTACGGGAGGCTCAGGACCTGGCCCGGCGCGGAGGTTACCGCAAGGCCTGCTTTCTGGCCCAGCAGGTGGCAGAGAAGGCCCTGAAGGCCTTCCTTTACGCCATGGGTGAGGAGGTGGTGTTGGGGCACTCCGTAAACAGGCTTTGCGATGAGGCCTCGAGGCATGACGAGTCCTTCGCCGAGAAGGGGAGGAGGTGGTGGATCCTGGACGGCTATTACGTGCCCACTCGCTACCCCAACAGCCTCCCGGACGGTATCCCGGCCGAGGTCTATACGGCGGATGCCGCGAAAGAGGCGGTCGAGCTTGCGGCCGAGGTGGTGGAGTTCGTCAGGGGGAAGATAGGGGGCTGAGAACGCAAGGGGCTTCCCTGGGGTGGGGTGATGGAACTCGATTACAGGGAGATATTCAAGGTGCTGAACGAGCAGGGGATAGAATATCTGGTGACGGGAGGCTTAGCGGTCAACCTCCACGGCGTCCCCAGGATGACCTATGACATAGACCTGATAATTCCCCTCGAGCCAAGCAACGTCCGCAAATTGCTCGATAGATTGGAGCGATGGGGTTACAGGCCGAGGGTCCCCGTGGACCCCATGGCCCTGAGTGACGAGGCCACGAGAGCCACGTGGTCAAAGGAGAAGGGGATGAAGGCGCTTTGCTTTTTCAGCGATAAGGCCCCGATAGGAGAGATAGATATCCTTTTCGACCTACCCCTTTCCTATGACGAGCTGAGGCAGCGGTCGATAACTGTGGATCTTGAAGGGGTGACGGTCCCCGTAGTCTCCATCAGGGACTTGATCGAGCTTAAACGGGCCTCGGGCAGGGAACAGGACGCAGCCGACATAAGGTACCTTGAAGCCGTGCTGAAAAGCGATGGGGAAGGGCTTTAGCTATTATCTTACACCGGAGCAGATCGAGGAGTACAAGAAGTGGCCTGTGGGGCGGAGAAGGTTCTTCCCTAAGAAGGCGTGGGGGATTTAGGACGTCTTCCGCATGCTCTTGAGGGAGCTTAAGATCTCAGAGAAAATGCCACAAGAGTCCGAGCCTTATGAGGATAAAGGAACATGGATGAAAGGATAAAACAACTGGCAAGGCGAATAAAAGACTATTTAATAACCATCTATGGGGATAAGATTATAGAGGTTATACTTTATGGCTCGTATGTAAGGGGTGATGCTACCGAGGATTCGGATATTGATGTACTTGTCTTGATCGATGAGTCCTTAAATCCCTCTGAAGTTAGAAAAAGCTTGAGCGATCTTTTATTTGATATACTCCTTCAGGAAGGTGAGCTTGTTTCAGTTGTAACGCTTCCAAAGAACTTCTTTGACAACTACAATTATCCCTTCATCTTGAATGTGAGAAGGGAAGGGATCAGGATATGAAAGAAATAAAAGATCTCATAAGAAAGGCTGAGAAATTTTTAACTACTGCTGAACATACTTTGAATATTGGAGATTATGATTCATGTGTTTCGAGATGTTATTATGCAATGTTCTTTATGGCAGAAGCGGCACTTCTCACTAAAGGTTTAACGGCTTCATCCCACAAAGGGGTAATAAGCTTGTTTGGCGAGCATTTTGTGAAAACTGGAATTTTTGAAAAAGATTTAGGAAGAGCTTTGAACGACGCTTACGATAAAAGATTAACCGGAGATTATGGAATAGGTTTCACTGTCACTAAAGAAGAAGCAATAGAGTTGTTAAAAACAGCTCGGGATTTTGTGCAGAACTTGAAAGATTATCTTAAGCGATAGTTCCTTGCTGAAAGGCGATGAAGAAAGGATTTAGCTATTATCTCACGCGGGAGCAGATCGAGGAGTACAAGAGGTGGCCTGTGGGGCGGAGGCTCCGGTGGCTCTATTACGGCAACAAGCTGAGGAGGATGTTGCCGAAGAGGATCGTCGAACTACAGGAGGCCTTCCGCCAGGGGAGGATTTGAAGGGCCCTTTCTTTTCGGTCCGATCACGAACGCCCATTGTTGCTCCAGTAAAGGGGATGAGAGGTGGGGGATCGAGCAACCCTTGATAAACTGACGACAACGCTGCGTAGATATCTTGCCAGCCAATCTGACGTGGTCGCCGGATACATATTTGGATCGATGGCCCAGGGGCAGGCTAAGCCCGGCGGCGACTTGGATGTTGCTGTTTTGCTCAGCGACGACCTGGATGGCGAGGCCCGATTTATGCGTCGGCTGAGGTTGGGGGCCGAGGTGGAAGGTGTGGTCGGCCGTCGAACCGACCTGGTGGTGCTGAACGATGCCCCGCCCCTGCTGCAACACCACGTGTTGAAGTACGGACGGCTGGTCTTCGAGCGAGATCGGCGGGCGCGGGTGGAATTCGAGGTGCGGGTAGGCAAGGTCTATGCCGATTTGAAGCCGATGTATGACTTCCATACCCGCGACCTGTTAAAAAAGATCAAGGAGGTAGGCCTTGGGGCACGTAGACGACGTCATAGCCGATCGGCTGAAATTCCTCGCTGAATACGTGGACGAGCTTCGAAGCTATCAGGAGCGAGCAGCCACTTTTCGGGTCTATCTGGACGACAAAATGCTCCGTCGGGCTGTTGAACGTGCATTGCAGGTCGCTGTCGAAGCCTGTCTGGACATCGGTCGCCGGCTGATCGCTCTGGAAGGGTTCCGCTACCCTGAGGACAACAAGGATGTGTTCCAAGTGCTGGCGGAGGAGGGAGTGGTTTCCAAAGAGCTGTTGCCGAGATTGCTGGACATGGCCAGTTTCCGCAATCTGATCGTTCATGATTATGTCCGCATAGACGATGCCAGGGTTTATGCCATCTTGAAGAAGTGCCTGGGCGACTTCGACGAGTACGCCCGAGCTATCGGGGCTTATTTGGAGCGACGAGAGTGAGATCTCGAACGCATTATTCGAGACCTGACTCAATCGGGGGCTGGCGCAGAGGCTGCGGTCCCACGCGGTGCTATCTACCATAGCATGGATTAAAGCCGCCGCTAATAATAGGACGCAGACCATCCCGAGTGCCAAAGGTACTGGGCCCCTACAGGGCCTTGACTTTTTAGGGGTGCAGTGATAATTCAAGACTTGAATTCAAGAGCTGAACCATGAATGAAGCTTTAAAGGAGTTGAAAGAACTGAGGCTTCTCGAGGCCCTCGAGGAGGCCCCCGAGGCCCGGCAGGTGGACCTGGCTCGGCGGCTGGGGGTGGCGGTGGGCACGGTCAACTGGTTGCTCAAGCGTCTGGCCTCCAAGGGCTTTATCAAGGTCAAGCGTATAGGCCGTTGGCGCTGGCGCTACATCCTCACCCCTCAGGGGATGAGGGAGAAGGCCCGCCTGAGCATGGCCTATGTGCGAAACTCCATGGCCCTCTATAGGGAAGTCCGGCAGAGGTCAAGGAGGCTCCTCGGGGAGATCAAGAGCCGGGGGTTCCAAGAGATCCGCCTCCAGGGGGAGCCGGGGAACGACCTCCTGGACGTCTGTCGCCTCACCTGTTTGGAGCAGGGGATAAGGCCCGTTACGGAAGGTAGCGAAAGGGAGCTGCCGGTGCTTGAGGTGAGGGGACTTCAGCTTTGTCTGAAGTGGCCCGAAACCGCATCCAATTGAGGGGGACTGAAAGTGCAATGACGGGTGAGCAGGCTGAAGGACCAAGGTCGATCTCGAGGAAGGCCTCCAGCGGACGGTGGTTGTGGTAGTGATCCAACAATCCAACGGGAAGCATTTAGGTGAAAGAGACGCTTAGAATACTGAACGAACTGAAAGAGGAGGGACTGATAAAGGATTATGCCATTGGTGGGGGGATAGCGGCCTTACGATGGGTCGAGCCTTTCTTCACCCAGGATCTGGACATATTTGTGGCCTTTGAAGAGGAGACCACCGAGAAAGGGTTGATCGACTTGTCTCCTCTCTACGAATACCTCAAGGACAAGGGATATGTGCGGGAAAGACAATGGATCATGATAGAAGGAGTTCCAGTGGATGTGTTCCCTGCTGACCCTCTTGAAAAAGAGGCGGTCGAACAGGCCCAGGGAGTAGAATACGAAGGCGTTAGGACAAAAGTGATCCTCCCTGAATACCTGATAGCCTTATTCTTAAGGGCAGGAAGGGATAAGGATTTGAGGAAAATAGAAATGCTTCTGGAGCAGTGTGACATCGACAGACAAAGCTCGAGGGGATATTGAATCGATATAATTTGAGCGAAAAATTCAAAGATTTTGAGGAGAAGAGATATGGAAAGTAAGAGGATACTTATTGGTGACAGGGTTTTGAGCCGGCAGGATCTGCTTCAAGAAAAGGAAAGGACTCGGAGAGAGCGAGCAAAATTGTCGTTTGAGGAGAAAATAAAGATCCTTGTTAACTTACAGAGACTTGCCCACCACTGGGGCGGCGAAAAGATATCATCATATAGAAGATCTCGTGACTGTTCGGCCAGCCCTGGATTTCGGAGGAAAGGCCCGAGCATACGGGTCGGGCTGCCGGGCGCCGGCAAGGGTGAACCGATGAACACAGGCGGGCTCAAGGGGTTGTTACCATCCCCTTCATCGTGCGGGAGGCTGGGAACGGAGCGCTTTGGTGAGGAGGGTCCAGGATGGCGAAGGGAAGGTTTGAGGTGAGTTACAGTGAATTCGGCGTTCAGAAGGAGATCCCAGGCCTTTCAGGAAAGACCATAGCATCGGCAAAGGTGGTCCATAAGGGTTCGGAAGGCTATCTGACCCTCAGGTTCACCGATGGGACGGTGAAGCGGTACGGCTATAACGATCTGGGCTTCTGGGAGGAGGATTTTGAGGGAAAGGAGGTCAAGCCATGCAGACCCTGAAGGAATTGATCGAACAACTGCCACCTGAACTTCAAGAGGAGGTGCGGGATTTTGTGGAGTTTTTGCTGGCGAGGCGGGCGGCTAAGCTCAAAGCGGAGAAGACGGGAGAGTTGAAGCTCGATTGGAGAGGAGCGCTGCGCGATTTGCGGGGCAAATACACCTCCGTTGAGCTCCAGCATAAGGTCCTTGAGTGGTGGGGGGACTGATGTATCTGCTTGACACCAACATCTTTCTGGAACTCCTCCTCGATCAAGAAAGGGCGGACGATGTCGAGAAGCTTTTGCGATCCGTTCCCAGGGAAAAGTTCCACATCTCGGAGTTCTCGCTTTACTCTGTGGGCATCGTCCTGTTTCGCCGTAAGCTATTCGATGTCTTTGTCCGATTTGTGGAAGACCTCATCATAACCGGTGGAATCCGCCTGCTGAGGCTGTCCGCCGAGGAGGCAAAGAGGTTAGCCGAGGCGGCTCAGCGGTTCGGCCTCGATTTCGACGATGCCTACCAATATGCGGTCGCGGAGCGCTACGGGCTTACGATCGTCAGCTTTGATGCCGACTTCGATCGCACCGAAAGGGGCCGTAAGCTGCCGAAAGACCTGATAAAATGGGAGAAGTGATGTTATGTCAAAGTTTAGATTGGAGATACCTGGTAGTAAGGAGGTGTTGCAATGAAGGCAAGAAAGGTTCAGCTGGAAATCCCAGAGGAAGTCGTGAGAGCTTTGAAGTTGCCACCCAAGGAGGTGCAACAGGAACTGTGCAAGGAGCTGGCCTTAGCTCTATACGAGCGGGGAGTGCTTTCCTTGGGTAAGGCACGCGAGCTGGCCGGGATGACCCGCTGGCAGTTCCATGAGCTTCTCGGACAGCGTCGGATCGCCCGCCACTACACGGAAGAGGATCTCGCCGAGGACTTGACCTATGTTCAAACAGTGGGAAGTATACTTTGGAGAGGGCGATGAAAGATAGACTGAATTACAAAAAGCGGATAGTCATCGATCCAAGGGTTCACTTCGGGAAGCCCTGTGTGGCTGGTACTCGGATCCCCGTGGAGAATGTGCTCGAATTGATCCAAGAAGGCGTACCTTTTGAGGAGATCGTCGAGAAGTACTATCCAGACCTGGAGGTCGAGGACGTTAAGGCTTGCGCAAGATACGCCACCGAGCTGGTACGTTCAGAAGAGATTCATGTAGAAAATTTGTAATGCGGTTTCTCGCCGATCAGGACGTCTACTACATCACGATAGAATGGCTGAGAAAAGAAGGGCATGATGTTGTTACGGCCAGGGAGATAGGGATGCAAAGGGCAACGGATCAAGAGCTGTTGAAGAAAGCTTGGGAAACGGACCGAGTGCTTTTAACCCGGGACAAGGATTTCGGGGCTCTGGTTTTCTTAGGGGAGACCGAATCGCCCGGTGTAATTCTGCTACGGATTACGCCTTTGACGGTTGATGAAGTTCACCGAGAGTTTCGGCGACTTCTTGAAGAGCACCCGGAAGATGATCTCAAAAAGCTTTTCTGCGTCGTTGAACCCCATCGACATCGAATTCGCCGACTCCCTTGGGCGTGAGAAGTGAGGAGCGAGCCGGGCAGCCACTATCCCCTTCATCGTGTCACTTGGGTATGAAGCAAGTTGGGTTACTATCATGGGGAAGAATACAGCCGTCCTGGAGAAGGGTCATGCAAAAAGGTCAAAAAAATCAAGACGCGGGCTTACGATCGCCAGCTTCCCCAGCTTCGATCGCACCGAAAGGGGCCGTAAGACTCCAAAAGACCTTCTGGAGGGATAGGGTGGCGCAAGTTGAAGATAAGCGGCCGGCGGTGTTCACTATGTCAAAGAAACGCGCACCATATTCACCGGATTTTAGGCGACAGATGGTTGAGTTAGTGAGGTCTGGGCAGACTCCAGTAGGGCTTGCTAAGGAATTTGAACCTGATGATTGCCTTGAGAGAAGATGCTAATCTGTCCACTAAAACGGGGCAACTTCAATTTTAAGGAGGTGATGCTATGCCACAGCTTAACTTGGAGATACCTGAGGAGCTGATCCAGTCTCTTAAACTTCCCAGGGACGAAGTCCCAGCGAGGCTAAAGCGGGAGTTAGCTCTGCGACTTTATGAAAAAGGCCTACTTAGCTTTGGAAAGGCCCGTGAACTGGCTGGGATGACCAAGTGGGAATTTTCCCGTATTTTGGGAGAAGAAGGGATCCCACGACACTACGATCTTGAGGAATTCGACAGAGATATGATGGCCCTGGAGGAATTGAGTTGATTGTTGTTTGCGATTCTTCGACACTGATTGCCTTGAGCGCTATCGGCCAGCTGGGTCTGCTCCAAAAGAGGTGTGAGAATGCGGAGCTGGTTGTTCCAAAGGCCGTATGGAGGGAGGTGGTGGAGGAAGGAAAGGGACAGCCTGGCGGCCCAGGAAGTAGCGACTGCTCCTTGGATCAAGGTGGAGGAGGTAAGAAATCAAGCAACAGTAAAAGTACTGTTGACCCAACTGGATTGGGGAGAGGCTGAAGTGATCGCACTGGCGTTGGAGAAGGAAGCTGATTTAGTTTTTCTTGATGAAAAGGAAGCAAGGGAATTGGCGAGGAGGCTGGGTCTTAAGGTCCTGGGGACAGTGGGTTTGCTCATATGGGGAAAACGGAAAGGGCTTATCAGAAACCTTCGAGAGCAACTTGATGCCTTAAAGGAAAAAGTGGGCTTTAGGCTCAAAGCTGAACTTTATAAGCAGGCCTTGAAAGAAGCTGGTGAGTCATATGAATGAACTTCATCAGCCAAGTAGTGGCCTCAAGTTTCGCAGGTAAAGATGCGACCCCACAGCCACAAATGACTTCGACGATGCCTACCAATATGCGGTTGCGGAGCGCTACGGGCTTACGATCGTCAGCTTTGATGCCGACCTTGATCGCACCGAAAGGGGCCGTAAGATGCCGAAGGACCTTGATAGGATCTGCCCTGCGGCTGCCGTAAGAGGCCGCCGGCCGAGCAGTGCCGGCAGGGAAGCAGTAAAGGAGTTAGGGGCATGATAGACCTGCTGAAGAGATATTTTGAAAGAAGAGGTGATGTCGCCCTTGCCTTTCTTTTTGGTTCTTCGGCCAGGGGACTTGATGGCCGGGATTCAGATGTCGATATCGCAATTTATCTCACCGAGAAAGGGGAGGAAGACAAAATATGGAGAGAAGTAAGCAGAATCCTGGAGCGGGAGGTCGATTTGGTCCTTCTCAATGATCCCTCGGCAACTCTGATATCAAATGTTTTCAAAACAGGGATTCCCCTGACCATTAAAGACAGGAGACTATACTGGGATCTGTATTTAACGAAATCACTTGAGGCTGAAGATTTTTCTCAGTTTGCTGAGGATTACTGGAGGATTTACTCACGAAGCACATCTTTGATCGCCGAGGATAAGGCGAGGTTGCTGGAAAGAGTTCGATTTTTGGAAACTGAGTATCAGGAAATCGCTGAATTCAAAAAGATGCCGTTTGCTCAATATCGGGAAGACAAAGTAAAGAGGAGAAATATTGAGAGGTGGGTCGAGAACATTATCAATGCAACAATAGACATCGCCAAGATAATTTTAGCCTCAGAAAGGAAGGAAATGCCCAAGACCTATCAGCAGGCCCTGTTGAAGTTCGGACTGTTCGCAGGACTTGGAGAGAAAGAGGCCGAGGAGTTCTCAACGTTTGCAAGGTTGAGGAATATTTTAGCGCATGAGTATTTGGAAGTTACTTATGGAAGCATTTAGGAAATTTATCGATGTATCCCCAGCCATATATCAGAAGGTTTTTGATTTTCTCTCGCAATACCTTAAGGAATGAACCTGAGGTTCAGCGGTGGGCTTTCGGCTTCGCTCGACTTCGGCGGCCAAGCGGTCAGGGACCTTCATAGGCCTTTGACGGAGCTAGATGTGAAGGGGTAACGTAATGAGCATAACCGGCCTCTACCCCCCTTTCTGCCTACACCGTAAAGAGGCTTGGCGAACGAAAGCTGCAGGTGCTTTTGGCAATAGCCATATTGGCCCTTGGCGCCATTACCCTCGCAAAGACTATTTCAGCGTAAAGGAGGGGGAGGATGAGCTCAGATAACCTCTACGGCATCACTCCTCATGGAGGAAAACTCAAAGAGCTTTTGGTGGACGAGAGCAGGGCAAAAGAGCTCAGGGGGGAGGCGATCTACCTTCCCTCCTGGGACCTCACCCAAAGGCAGGTTTGGGATATTGAGCTTCTCCTAAACGGCGCCTTCTCCCCCCTTGAAGGATTTATGGGGAAAGCGGATTACGAGTCAGTCTGTGAGAGGATGCGCCTTTCTGACGGCACCTTCTGGCCTATCCCCATCACCCTGGATGTCACAGAGGAATTCGTCTTCCGACTCTCCGAGGGTGCTCGCATTGCCCTGCGGCATCCTGAAGGGATGGTGCTTGCCATAATGACCGTTACCGATATCTGGGTTCCCGACCGTGTCAAGGAGGCCGAGGCAGTTTTTGGCACCAGAAACGATGAGCACCCTGGCGTCTTTGCCTTGCTACATCAGACCAACCCTTTTTGCATCGGAGGGAGGCTTGAGGGGCTTGAGCTTCCGCCCCATCACACCTTCAAGCACCTCCGCTACACCCCGCGAAAGCTCAGGGAAAGATTCCAGGAGCTTGGCTGGGAGAAGATTGTCGCTTTCCAGACTCGGAATCCCATGCACCGGGCCCATGTGGAGCTCACCAAGCGTGCCATGGCCGAAACCGGGGCAAAGCTCCTCATTCATCCTGTGGTGGGCCTTACAAGCCCCGGCGACATCGACTACTTCACCCGGGTGCGCTGCTATCAGGCGGTTCTGAAGTACTATCCCCAGGGCTCTGTGCTTTTGAGCCTTCTTCCTTTGGCCATGCGGATGGCTGGCCCAAGGGAGGCCCTCTGGCATGCCATAATCCGCAAAAACTACGGTTGCACTCACTTCATCGTCGGTCGGGATCACGCCGGTCCCAAGGACAGAAACGGAAACGGCTTCTACCCCCCTTATGCCGCCCAGGAGCTGATGGAAAAATACAAGGAGGAGCTCGGCATTCGCATGGTACCCTTTCAGGAGATGGTCTATGTGGCAGACCTTGACCGCTACCTCCCCAAGGACGAGGTCCCACCTGGGGCAAAAACCCTTTCCATATCGGGTACCGAACTTCGGAGGAGGCTGAGGGAGGGAAAGGGGATCCCCGAGTGGTTCTCCTATCCCGAGGTGATAGCAGAGCTGCGCCGACAATACCCGCCCCGCAGCCAGCAGGGGTTCACCGTGTTCTTCACTGGACTTCCCTCCTCCGGCAAATCCACCGTGGCCCAGGTGCTGATGACAAAGCTTCTTGAGATAGGCACACGACCTGTGACCCTCCTTGATGGCGACATTGTAAGAAAGCACCTCTCAAGCGAACTTGGCTTCTCCAAGCGCGACAGGGACATTAACATCCTGCGCATAGGGTTTGTGGCAAGCGAAATCACCAAAAACGGCGGAATTGCCATCTGCGCTCCCATCGCCCCTTATGATGCCACAAGGCGCCAGGTCCGAGATATGATCTCCCAGTATGGGGGCTTTATCCTCGTTTACGTGGCCACACCGCTTGAGGTCTGTGAAAAGCGCGACCGAAAAGGCCTTTATGCCAAAGCCCGGGCCGGCTTGATCAAGGATTTCACCGGGATCTCCGACCCCTATGAGCCGCCCCAGGACGCGGAGATCGTGATCGACACCTCCCAGCTCTCCCCCGAAGAAGCGACCGAGGTCATCTTGGAGTACCTGCGCAAGGAGGGGTACCTTACCGAGTAGGCGGCGATGAAGCCTGTGGGAGGGGCGCTTATAAACGGCTGGCTGGGAAAGGCCATCACCCGGCTGGTGGGAAGGCCGGGGAGCCTCCGCTTCCGCCTGGCCCGGGAAACATCGGCATCGGTCGTTGGGCGAAGGAATTGGGACATTTGGGTTAGAGAAGCGAGCCCCTCTCCGGTATTGTGACCGTGACGAGGACATATGGCCGGGGAAAGCTTTCGACCGCTTAGGGTGGCCATGATCGGCACGGGATATGTGGGCCTCACCACAGGGGCGGCGCTGGCCTATCTCCGACATCATGTGGTGGGGAGAATGGTGGCCCGACTGACCGGAAACCAACCAACTTGTGCTTCCTTCTTGCCGGGGATACATGGATATGAGGGCCATCCCAGGCTTTCCCGTGAGCTTGGCCCGAAAGTCTGGGAGGGAACCAATTGAGGGTGCTCGTTATGGGAGCAGCTGGCCAGCTCGGATCGGAAGTGGTCGAGGTCTTACGGGGTGATCACGAGGTCGTCGGCGTCACACGGACAGACGCCGACATCACGGACCTGTCACAAGTAATGGCATTGGTGGAGAAGGTCTCGCCTCAAGTCATACCCGACTTTGACACTTCCTCGCTCTGAATCCCGCTGTCGAGGGGCAAAAATGGCTTAACCATGCGGTGTTCGTCCGAAGACGGGCCCAGTGTGTAGTGCTGCGTTTGATGTTTTTGGGTCTTGACAAATGGGAAAGACTGTGGGATCATGCAGGTGCTG
>Ga0190360_1000445_pt1 | contig 23608 bp, 26 predicted proteins | sample 48721834_MG_FD_161271 | JGI IMG/M metagenome (GOLD analysis project Ga0190360, IMG submission 161271) | Hydrothermal vent microbial mat bacterial communities from Southern Trench, Guaymas Basin, Mexico - 4872-18-3-4_MG | ecosystem: Environmental > Aquatic > Marine > Hydrothermal vents >... | reverse complement strand
TCCTGTGCAGCAGCAGAAAGCATAGTGACTCCAGTCAAAAAATGGGTTTTTAAAACTCCCCAGAAAGACAGCGACGCTGTTCGTAAAATCTATGATTATATGAGAAAAAAGGGCATATCTAAAATAGCTATAATTACCGGAACAACAGGTTTCGGAGCCGAAGGAAGGAAATGGCTTAAAAAGCTTGCTCCAGAATTTGGAATAACCATATTAGCAGATGAGACTTACGGTCCAAAAGATACCGATATGACTGCCCAGCTCACCAGGATAAAAGCTACTGATGCTCAGGCCTTGGTCAACTGGTCTATAGTTCCTGCTCAGGCTATTGTTCCGAAGAATATGCGTCAACTGGGAATGAAGATGCCTCTTTTCCAATCTCACGGGTTTGGTAATATTAAGTATGTTGAGGCAGCAGGAGAAGCTGCAGAAGGGATAATATTCCCTGCAGGAAGACTCTTAGGTGTATCAACCCTGCCAGATGATCATCCACAAAAGGATGTTTTAGCCCGTTATAAATGGGAATATGAAACCAGGTTTGGAGAAGAGGCAAGCACCTTTGGAGGTCATGCCTGGGATGCTCTCTGGCTGGTTATAAACGCTTTACGTGAAGTTGGACCTGATAAGGAGGCAATAAGAGATTATATCGAAAATGTTAAAGGTTTCGTGGGAACAGGTGGAATATTCAACTTCTCTCCACAGGACCATAACGGACTGACCATGGAAGCTTTTGAGCTACTTACTGTTAAAAACGGAAAGTTTGTTGTCTTAAAAGAGTAACCACTTAATTTTGTTAGAATGACCTTTTCCAGCCAGCTTCTTCAGTACATATTTACCGGTATTGCCATTGGTAGCATTTATGGAATGGTCGCCCTGGGCTTTAATATAATTTACAATGCTACAGGTATAATAAACCTTGCCCAGGGCGAGTTTGTGATGCTTGGTGGAATGGTAATGATCTCTCTCACCCAAACATTTAAGTTGCCAATGGCTTTAAGTTTTTTTATCACTGTAGGAATTGTTACTTTACTGGGAGCTCTTTTTGAAAGAGGGGCTATTCACCCTTTAAAAAATCCCTCTGTTATAACTCTCATTATTATAACCATTGCCGGATCGATCCTTTTCAAAGGAGGAGCAATGTTTATCTGGGGTAAACAAACCTATACTTTACCTCCTTTCTCCAGTGATATTCCCATTGCTGTTATGGGAGCCTCTCTATCCCCTCAGACTCTATGGATACTGGGAATTATGGGAGCAGTAATGATAATCCTGGTTTTTTTCTTTGGATTTACTATGACTGGAAGAGCTATGAAGGCCTGCGCGGTTAACAGATTAGCAGCCAGCCTGATGGGAATAAATGTAAAGCTGATGGTTCTTTTATCTTTTGCTCTTAGTGCTGCCATTGGAGCAGTTGCCGGTATTATCATTACACCTGTAGCTTTGATGGATTATGATAGGGGAACCATGCTTGCTATTAAAGGTTTTGCAGCCGCCGTTCTTGGTGGATTGGGTAGTAACATAGGGGCTGTAATTGCAGGGTTTATTATCGGACTTATGGAGTCACTGGGGGCAGGTTTTATATCCTCTGGATATAAAGACGCTATCGCCCTTTTTGTTTTACTTGTGGTCCTGTTTTTGAAACCAAGTGGAATTATGGGAAGCAAGGAAGAGCAACTTTAAGAACTAACAGAGGGAAACCTTGGGCAAAAAAAACTTTTTCTCCCTGATTGGTTTGACATCAATTGTTTTAATCCTGCCACCTTTAATTGGTAACCCCTATTATATAGGAATTCTTGTTTTCGTTGGTATATACAGTTTGATCACTATAGGTCTTAGCCTGTTGATGGGTTATACCGGTCAGATTTCTCTGGGCCATGCTGCTTTTTTTGGAGTTGGAGCTTACACTTCAGGTATCCTATCCACCAGATTTGGTTTAGACCCCTGGCTGGCACTTTTAGCAAGCCTTCTACTTGCTGCTGGAATAGCCTTTATTATTGGAGCACCTGCCTTAAGGCTTAAAGGACATTACCTGGCCATGGCTACTCTGGCCTTTGGAGAAATTATTTACATAGTTTTTAATCAATGGATTGAGTATACGGGAGGACCTTCAGGATTTGGTGAAATTCCCAGATTTTGCATAGGAGGTTTTTCTCTCGAATCTGACTTTAATTACTATTATTTTGTCTGGGTAATTGTTATCCTGATTTTGGTAATGGCATTGAATCTGATACACTCCAGGATAGGCAGAGCCCTACGTTCTATTCATGGAAGCGAAATAGCTGCCCGAGCCATGGGGGTGAATGTTTCCCGATATAAACTTCAGGTTTTTATTTTAAGTGCAGTTTTTGCCAGTCTTGCTGGATCTCTCTATGCTCACTTTGTCACTTTCATCTCCCCAACCAGTTTTAGTGTAATGTTCTCGGTGGCTCTGGTGACCATGGTAGCTGTTGGAGGAATGACCAATGTCTGGGGAGCCATGGTAGGAGCTGCATTGCTTACCGTTCTTCCTGAGTATTTGAGAGTTTTTGAAGACTATGATATACTTATATACGGTGCTACACTCCTTCTGATTATGATTTTTTTGCCTGAGGGAGTTGTTGGGGGAATCTTTCAACTGTTCAAAGAGAGAATGACCAGAAGGTCAGTAAAATTTACTCTGAATGTGAAATCGTTATGGAGAAGATATTAGAAGCAGATAATTTAAAAAAGGAGTTTGGTGGAATTCTGGCTCTTCGGGGAGTCTCTTTTTCAATGAAACCCAATACCATAAAGGCCATTATAGGCCCTAATGGGGCGGGCAAAACAACGATTTTTAACATAATCTCGGGAATTTATTCTCCTTCGGGTGGGAAAATCTGGTTTAAAAAGGAGCGAATAGATAGATTAAACTCTCACCTCATTGCTACAAGAGGAATTTCACGTACCTTCCAGAATGTCCAGATATTTGGAAACATGACCGCCCTGGAGAATGTCATGGTTGGATGTCATCCCTGGACAGGTTCAGAGTTTCTGGCCTGCATCTTCAAGACTCGAAGAGCAAGACTGGAGGAAAAGAAAATCCATCTGAGAGCACGAGAACTTTTGGAATTTGTTGGATTAGCCGGGAAAGAAAATGTGTTGGCTTCGCAGCTTACTTTCCACCAACAACGCCTGGTGGAAATAGCAAGGGCTCTGGCAACCCAACCTGAGCTTCTGCTTCTTGATGAACCTGCAGCAGGTCTAAATCTAAAAGAGACTCAGGAGATGGCAAATTTAATATCTAAAATAAGACAAAAGGGAATATCTGTCCTTCTGGTGGAACATGATATGGATCTGGTGATGGGAATTTCAGAAGAAATAGTTGTTCTTAACTCTGGTGAGGTAATTGCTGAAGGAACTCCCAGAGAAATACAATCCAATGAAAAGGTCATTGCCGCTTACCTGGGAGAGGAATTAAATGTTGAGAATAAGAAATCTTAAAAGTTACTATGGACATCTTCAAGCCTTGAAGGGGGTATCTCTCCATATAGAAGAAGGGGAAATAGTTACCTTAATCGGTGCTAATGGAGCTGGAAAGACAACCCTTCTTAACTCTATCGCTGGTATAATTTCTTCCAAAGAAGGTCAGATTTTATTAAATGGAAAGGACATAACTCACTTACCTCCTCCCCAGATCGTGAAACAAGGGATAAGTTTAGTGCCTGAAGGAAGACAACTTTTCACTCCTCTATCGGTAATGGATAATTTGCTTTTAGGAGCCTATCAACGTTTTAACAGAAAAACAAAGGATCAAATTCATGATGATCTGGAGAGAGTTTTTCAAATTTTTCCCATACTGAAAGAGAGAAAAAAACAAATAGCAGGAACTCTATCAGGTGGGGAACAGCAGATGCTGGCCATTGCCCGTGCTCTTATGTCTAAACCAAAGATCCTTTTACTGGATGAACCTTCAATGGGACTTGCTCCCAAGATTGTCACGGAAATATTTCACATAATTGCCGAACTGAGAGAAAGGGGAACGACCATTTTTCTGGTAGAACAAAATGCACGGGCAGCTTTAAGAATTGCCGATAGAGGATATGTTCTTGAAACTGGAAGAATGGTAATGGAGGGATACAGTGAGGAACTTTTGGGAAACAAAGAAATTGAGCGAGCTTACCTTGGAAGGGGCTTACTCAAAGTATGGGAGTAATTAAAATGTCAATCTGGAATCCAAAAATAGAAAACATTACCAGGGAAAAGATAGAGCAACTTCAACTTGAAAGACTTCAGGCTACCATAACCCGGGTTTACCGGAGTGTGCCTTTTTACAGGGAAAGTTTTGATAGAATGGGCATCACTCCTGAAGATATTGATTCTCTATCCAAACTTTCCAGACTTCCTTTCACCAACCGTGAAACTTTAATCAAGAATTACCCTTATGGGATGTTCGCAGTTCCTTTACGCGAGGTAGTTAGACTGCAATGCACATCAGGACCAGGTGGTGAACCCCTGGTTATTGGTTATACAAAAAATGATATTAATCACTGGACAGAAATAAGTGCTCGTGTCCTTAAAGCTGCTGGAGTTGATAAGGAAGATGTTGTCCAGATAAGTCTTGATTATGGACTTTTTGGTGAAGGATTGGGGTTTCACTACGGGGCTGAGCTGATTGGTTCTTCGGTAATTCCAGGTTCAGATACCGATCCCCTGAGACAACTTTTAATAATGCGTGATTACAGAACAACAGTACTACTTTCTACCCCAAGTTTTGCCCAGAAACTGATCGCTGCTGTTAAAGAAAAGATGATTCCGCTGGCAAGCCTGCAGTTAAAAGTCGGGATCCTTTCCGGGGAACCTCTTTCTGAGGGTTTAAGATCATCTATTGAGGAAGGATTGAAACTTAAGATTCTCACAAGCTACAGTCCTGCAGAACTTCCCGGACCAAAAGTGGCTGCTGAATGTAAGGAGGCAAGGAGGCTTCACATATTTGAGGATCAATTCATCCCCGAGATAATTGATCCCCACACGGGAGAGCCTCTGCCCCCGGGGAGGGAAGGTGAACTGGTATTAACTACCATAGCCCGAGAGGCTTTCCCTCTTATAAGGTATCGCACGGGTGATTTAACTACCATTAGCGTGGATCCCTGCCCCTGCGGCAGAAGTCTTGTTAGCATGCAAGAAGTAAAGGGAAGAACTGATAACATGATAATTGTTGACGGGGTTAGTTTTTTCCCGGCTCAGATACGTCAAATTCTGGCTCAAATAGAGGGTATAGAACCTCATTTTCGGCTGATAATTGACAGAGAAGGAACAAGAGATGTGGTTAACATTATGGTTGAGGTTTCTGAAAACATCTTTTTTGACGAGATGAAAAAATTGCAACTATTAAAAGCTAAGATAGAAGAAAAAATCCATCAGGAACTTGGAATAAAAGTAAGAGTTAGACTGGCAGAGAAGGAGTCCCTTTCTCAATTAGATTCTGAAAAAATAGTGATTGATCACCGACCAAAATGAGTAAGCCCACCGTTTCCTTTGATCTTGACGGAACATTGGTAAGACCAGAGTACAATGAGTTCATCTGGTTCAGAGAAATTCCCTCCCTTTATGCTGAAAAATTTGGAATAAGTTTTGATGAAGCCAGGCAAAAGATACGAAAGGAATACGAAAAAGTTGGGGAAAACGACATTAGATGGTATAGTCTTGATTACTGGTTAAAATATTTCGGTTTTAAAGTTACAGAAAAGGAAATTCTGGAAAAGTATGCTGATAAAGTGGAACTTTATCCAGAGGTTATCCCCGCACTGGAGTTACTCAGGAAAACCCACACTCTTGTCGTAGCCTCTGCTATGAGTCACTCCTTTATCAAAGTAAAGTTAAAAAAATACCACCTTTCCAGCTATTTCAAGGGGATCTTTTCTTCTCTTTCAGATTTTGGTATGATCAAAAAGAGAAAACAATTCTATCAGAAAATGTGTCAGGAGATGCAAATTTCACCCCCTGACTTAATCCACATTGGAGACAACTATGAAGCAGATTATCTTGCTCCTAGAGAAATCGGAATAAAAGCCTTTTTTCTTGACAGGGTGAATTACAGGGACTCAACCGATTTTTACACAGTTCATAATCTTGAAGAATTCGCCCGAAAAATAATCTAAGCCCACCACATCTGTCCTGGCTTTTCCTTTAGCATTACTTCCTTGAGGAAAGTCACCGCCTTTTCCAGCCCTTCACGAGCTGACATAAGGGAGTCCTCGTGTTCGATGCTCAGCACATAGTCGTATCCAACCAGGCGGAGCATGGAAAGAAAATCCTTCCAGAAATCATAACTATGGCCGTATCCCACCGTCCTGAAGAGCCAGGATCTTTTTTGTTCCTCACAATAAGGTTTAGTATCAAGAACCCCGTTAATACGGGAATTAAGGTAATTTATCTTTGTATCCTTAGCATGAACATGAAAAATTGCACCGCCCAATTCACTTACCGCAGCAACAGGGTCTATTCCCTGCCAGAACAGATGACTGGGGTCAAAATTTGCTCCAATATTATCACCTGCTGCTTCTCTTAGCTGGAGCAAGGTCTCAGGGTTATAAACACAAAATCCTGGATGCATTTCCAGACAAATTTTTACCTTGTGTTCCCCTGCAAAGTCAGCCTGTTCTCTCCAGTAAGGAATGAGTTTTTTCTCCCACTGCCATTTGAGATTCTCTGAAAAATCAGAAGGCCAGGGACAGGTTATCCAGTTGGGAGAACGGTCGGAATCAGAAGCTCCCGGACATCCTGAAAAGGTTATTACCCGGTCAACTCCTAATCTCTCGGCCAGAAGAACTGTCTTCTGGAAAGCTTCATGGTGAGCTTTGCTTATTTCAGGGTCAGGATGAAGAGGATTTCCGTGACAACTGAGGGCACTCAATATAAGGTTTCTATCACTTATTGCTTTTTTAAACTTCTCTAAAGCTTTTTCATCTTTTAAAAGCACATCAGGATCACAATGGGCATTACCTGGATAACCTCCACTTCCTATTTCTACCGCTTCGATCCCCATACCAACCACCAGATCCAGAGCTTCCTCTAAACTCTTATCTTGAAAAAGAACCAGAAAAACTCCTAATTTCATCCTTCTCCTCCTTCAAAAATTTTTTCCGGTATTTTGAATTCCCAATCTGATTCACTATTTGTGTCCATTCCCCTGATCTTTCTTCTCCAGTAACCATCATCGTTACGTTCATCACTTAGCAATGGAGTTCGATCAACTTCTTTTCCCTGAGCATCTCTTAAAATAACCATTTCATCTATGTTATCCAGCCATTGTCTATCATGAGTGTAAACCCAGTATTCTCCAGCACAAATTATCACTCCCTCCGGTATTTTATAAATTACCTTATATCCGTGAGTAGTTTCCAGAGTCCAGCCACTCAAATCCATATCAATCTCTGCCGCATTATAAAGCTCAACCCATTCCTTCCCGGAGTCCTTTCCTCCAGGATTTAGATCAAGAGCGTTTATCATCACCTGTGCGGTCCTGCCATATCCTGTCCAGAAAAATACAAAAAAAAGAGCAGTGAAAGCTATGCTATTTAATTTGGAAAACATTTTTACCCTCAGCCTCCTCCTGTGTTGATAATTATTGTCTGGCTTTGATTATCGGGTCTTGTAGCAAAGCTATAGTAAAATATTATTTTAAAAAGTCAAATTACCGCCTTCCAGATTCGGGAAAAAGCGAGCTCTTGTTTGAGACCGAAGGTCGAGTTAAGCGAGCCTCCCGGAGCGAGCTGTTAAGTTTTCTCGATGACGAGCATGTGAAGGGAAGGGAATAACCTTTCCTCTAAAGCAAGGTATATGCACCCGGCTGTCTAACAGGAATTTTTTTTCGAAACTGGAGACCCGCCATTAGACTTAGAGAGGGGAAATTAAATTTGACCGATGAAAATACACCTGATAAAATAAATTTCACTCAAGAGATCTTCAGCAGGAAAAACTCATTAAAAAGTAAAAAGATAATTCGGTAATTAATAAATTAAATAGAAGGGAGAGAAAATGGTAATTAAACGAAAGGATTATGAAGTGAAAAGGTTTAGAGGGTTCAGTTATCTCAAGGGAGCCGCAGGTGAAAAAATGATGGTTACCTTAATGCAGTTCAAAAAAGGAGACAGAGTGGAAGCCCATGAACATCCCAACGAACAGGCTGGCTTTTGTCTTTCGGGAAAATTTGAACTAACCATTGGAAAAGAAAAATACATCGTTGAACCGGGAGATAGTTATCTGATTCTGGCAAATAACAAACATTCTTATATTTTTCTAAAAGACTCAGAGATGGTTGAAGTTTTTTCACCTCCTCGAAAGTAAAGTTTTTAAAATTTAATTGACATTGAACGCGGAAACTATTGACAATAACAATTTTTGATATATAATAATAAGGCAGTAAAATCCTGCCACTTTTTTCAACCAGTAAAGCTAACCATCCGAAAGGATGAGACGTAAAATAAGCATTTCGTGAAAAGGTTCTAACTTATGGTGTTCTTTGATTTGCTTCCCCTTATACTCGATTTCCCTTGATTTTGTACTTCATATCTGTAGTTATTTTTGTATACGATAGGCACATAAACTCTCGCTCATCCTCACAGATTAAGATAATCCGGTAAATTCAACATTTTTGTGATATTTTTAAATCTAAGATTTCTGGATATAAGGTTTCTACTTTTATCTCGATTATTTAAAGGTAAATAAACTAAAAGGAGGAGCTCGATGGAAGGTGAGTATTTTGAGGATTTTCAGCAAATGAAGGAAGGTGTGGAGAAATTAAAGCAAGCCATAAACAGATTTATGGACGGTACGCTGACACCTGTCTTCAACGACATAAAGGATTTTCCCGCCGATATAGAACTCGAACTTCATTCCCTTGTTCAGAAAAGCACGAACCTTGCCACTTCCTTTGCACCTCTGGAGGAGAAAATAACCGATATAACCTCTGCTGGAGTTAATTTCTACTCAGTGGTTGGATTTGCTAACAGACTGGAACAGGCTGTAACAGAATGGCAATCACAATTTATGGGACTCAAAGACACCTGGGGTTCAATTGCTGCTGTTTTAAATGAGTCGATCTCCTACCATGAACCGGTAACTGACTCCGGAGATGTATTAAAATCAATAATTGAAGAGTGTAACAAAATACAACAGTCTCTTCAGGAGGTTCACCTCAAGCTCTTTATTTATAGGAAACTTTCCCCTGTTATTAGAAATGTTTCTGATCAGGTAAGCGAGCTGAAAGGTAAACTCAAGGATCTTATGAATGGATGGTTACCTCAAAAAGATGGAATTCAAAAATTGATAGAACCAGTTTTAGAGCAGGCCACACATCTTAGCCAGAGTGAAATTAATGATGAAGCTGAGGAAAAATTTTCCAGTCTCCTGGAGAGGCAAAAGAACCTTTATGAAATTTTTGCCCGATGGCAACTTTTCAAAAAAATTGAACCCTCGCTTCAGGCATCTTTATCACAGCTTGAGAACCTGGAACGTTCTTTTGAAGAGGCCATAAACGAATGGCGTCCGGAGAACGAAGAGGTTAAAAATCTTTATCAGTCAATGCTCACAAAATACAAAAGACTGGGAATGACAGAAGAAGAAAGACCACCGATCAGTGAAAAGTATGAAAGCTTAAAATCGGGTTTTGATCAATTTGAAGCGGAATGGAATTCCAGTATAAAGGAGATTACCAAGATTTTAGACAAGTGGGTCAACAGAAGATATTAAATAGAGAAGACACTGAATAACTGGTAAAGAAAGGTGGTACTCTCCAGGTGTCTGTTGGTGGATGACCATCCAAATTGATCGTGTTCCGTCCATTGAAAAGAAAAGAGAAAAAGCGTATCCCCGAGTACTTTAATTTTTGTTATAATCTATAAGGAGGAAGCAATCTCAGGGGGATAGAAAAATAGAGGTTAGATGAGTATTTTTTAGTCTGAAATAAAGTAGCAAGAGATGTCCGGCAGAAAAAACGAGATAGCTGCAAAATGTGCAAAAATAATTGAAGGTTCAAATTTTACAATTGCTCTTACCGGAGCGGGAATTTCTACGAATGCTGGAATCCCTGATTTCAGAGGACCTTCTGGAATATACACCACTCAAAAATATGGTTCCGAGTTTGTATTTCATATAGATTACTTTGTAAAAGATCCAAAGCCTTTTTACAAATTTGCCAGAGATTTCTTTAAGATAATAGAGGAGGCAAAGCCAACTTTCACACACTTTTTTCTGGCAAACCTTGAAAAAAATAGCCGACTAAAAGGAGTAATCACTCAAAATATTGATTTTCTTCATCAAAAGGCAGGTTCAAAAAAGGTTGTTGAGCTTCACGGAAATTTCTTAAAAAGTTTTTGTCTTGAGTGTGGGAAGGAGTTTTCTCTTGAAATTATGAGAAAGAAAATATTTGAGGAAGAAATTCCAAAATGCAGGTGTGGAGGACTCATAAAGCCTGATATTGTATTTTTCGGGGAACAGGTGAAGCATCTCGAAGAGGCAGAAAAGCTTACAGCTTCCTCTGATCTTCTTGTTGTAATAGGTTCATCACTTACTATTTATCCTGCTGCAGGCATCCCTGATGTTGCAAAAGGCAGGATAATTGTTGTGAACAGAGAAAATGTGGTCGCTTCTCTGTCTGAGAGAGCAATATTTTGCAAAGAGGATGCCGATATTTTCTTTAAAAAAGTGGCAAATTATCTTTCTCTTTAAAACACAGAGGGGAAGGATATTTAATTTACCTTACGGGAGAAAATATCTATTCTGTGCTTACCCATGGCAGGATTGACTTTAACAGGAAGGGACTTGGGGCTATAAAAAGAAAAGACATAAAAAATCAAAGAAAGAGTATGAGGATAACGGTCACCTTCCAGAATATAAAGTCTGATCGTTTAGTGAAGCTTCCTCTTCATTATAATTATGCTCTCCAGGGATTTATTTACCGTCACATCTCCGCTTACCTTGCCAGCTTTCTTCACAACAAGGGATACAGGTATCAGAAAAGGGTTTTCCGCCTATTTACCTTTTCCCGCATTGTGGGCAGATACCGCATAGAAGGTGATAAGGAAATTATCTGTTTTACAGGTCCTATCAGTTTGCATATAGCCTCACCTCTTGATGATTTTCTCCAGGAATTTGCAGAGACACTGGCGAGAGCTCCTGAGGTGAATATTGAAAACAATCCACTTGTTGTAAGTTCTATAGAAGTCCATTTTTCTCCTGCCATTGGCTATTCTGCTGTTATAAGGATGCTCTCACCATTAACCGTTTACTCCACTCTTGTCTCTGCTGAGGGAAAAAAGAAGACATACTATTTCTCACCTTTTGAAAAGGAGTTTTCTGAACTTACCCGTAAAAACATTGTAAAGAAATATATTTCCTTTTACAAAAGAAAACCTGTATCTAAGGATTTAAAAATAACCCCCCTTAAAGTGGACAAAAAATCAGAGAAAATAATAAAATACAGTCCAGACAAAGGTGCCTATACTCTCATAAAAGGATGGATGGGAATATATAGGCTTGAAGGAAATCCTGAACTCATCAGGTTTTCTTACGATACCGGTCTTGGAGCCAAAAATTCTCAAGGTTTTGGGATGTATGAGGTAATTGATTCTCCCGGTAAATAGCTGCATATGAGAGTTGTTCTGGAAATTGCTTTGATATTACAAGAATAGAGGAAGGAAAAGAATAAAAGAAACAGGTTCAAAAAGTGAAAGACATAAAAATGGGGTTACCGAATCGGGACAGAGAATGTAATAGACAGATTTGCGTTTGCTCAGAAGGATTTGAGAACGGCAGAACTTGTTTTGAGGGAAGAAATTTACGACCAGACGTATCCTCATTCCCGAGAGCGGAGCAAAGTTTTTTATCTTAAAAAAATAAAAAAAGAGGTCAGATATGAGGGAAATTAAATTTGTCTGTAAGGTAATTACCCCTATGTTTATGACAGGGGCAGATGGCAGGACTCCAGAATTAAGACCTTCTGAATTTAAAGGAATGATGTATTTTGGGAGATAGGCCAGAATGAGAAAATTGGAGAGAGAAAATGGATTGGAAAATTAAATTAAAAGCAATTTTACATGATCCACCACATAAACAATGGATTATGTTTTCAGAGGAAGGGAAAAAGATAAAAATAGATGAAGCTATCCATCAAGACCATCAATGGCATGAAAAAGTAGCCGAACATTTATTAAATTATTTTATTTACGGGGAATGCATAAAAGAATGGAAGATAGAGGATGCTGATAAAATAGCATCAGCTTTAAGTAGAATAATAGTTACACCAAATATCCAGGGTGAAATAAAGGAAGAATACAAAAAAGCTTCATCTGTTGGATGGAATGAAATAAAATTTACAGATAGTATAATATAAGTTGTGCACCCCTGGAGATTTGGTAAACTCCATAGAAAAAGGAGGTGCACAATGTATTATCTTGGTATAGATCACCACAAGAGGTTTTCCCAGGTGGCAGTAATGGATGAAAGAGGTAAAGTTCATATCAACTGCAGGATGGCTAACGAGAAAGTAAAGAAACGCCTCAATAACCATGAACCCTTAAGGGCAGTAATAGAAGCTGGGCGCTTGTTAAACTCCAGACGATGACAAAAAACAGGATTCACCAGTTTTTAGATAGAAACCATGTTAAAATACCCAATGTTACGAACCTATTTGGTAAAACTGGTAGAAGATTCCTTAATGACCTGGACCTTTCCGGAATCGATGCAAAACTTTTAAAAGATCATCTTGATATCTTAGATGAGCTCCACGAGCACATTAAAAAGACCGAAGATTGGATTAATGAGGTGCTGAAAGATAATCCTCTTATTTCCATTTTAGATACTCTTCCTGGTTTTGGGAAAATCTTCTCAGCCCTTCCACCTTTGCAAGCGGAGGAAAGGTGTACCATGGAAATTTAATTCCAACTGGCAACAGATGGCTAAAATATGTTTTCATTGAAGCTGCCTGGTCCTCTCTTCGCTCATCATCCTATTGTCATAATTACTTTACTTGATTTCCAAAAATCAAAGTCCAGGGGCTTGACAACTTATAGAGAAGAAATTATAGGACATAATCTTCAGAATTTGGATAAAAGGATGGGTATTATTTAATAGGGTGAAAGTTTTCTTAGAAATACTACTTTAAGTTAAAAAGATATTTTGAGGTAATAAAAGTGATTCAAGCAATAAAGGAATTGGGGGAATATAAATTAAAAAAAGAAGGTAAGGACACATCTGGTGATATTCTTTCTACTCTTGTTCAGGATCCAAATCAAACTGGACGATACCCCTTTGTTTTTGTTATTGTGTTTAGTTTAAGAGAGGGTAATAAAGTATCTTACAGTCATATTTCATTAGAGGGGACCGACAAAGAGAAATCTATGAAGTATTTATATCGCAGAGCATCATCTCAAGGACCAAATTATACCCCAACCTGTATCACGGGAGAGAATTTTCAAAAAACATTGAAAAATAGAATCGAGGGATGGTTCAAAAAAATTAAAAAATCAAAAAAAGGACAAGTAATATTTGAGCTAAAAACCGAAGAGAAAAAAGTTGAAGTTCCCCTTGCACCGATTTTTGAGAATCTTCTTGAGGCATTCAGAGAAAATAAGACCAAGATTTTTAAGGACTTAACTCAAAAATGGGAAGAAGTGCGGGCTTATTTAAAGGAAAAGGGCGGAACAGGAATGGTGTTAACAATAGGTTTTTCCGATACTGATGGTAATATTAAATATATGGGAGACTTTCCTGAGTTTTGTAATTTTCTCTTAAATTGTAAGGTTTTTAAATTAAGAGGAATCTACAAAGAAAAACACTCGTGTTCAATTTGTCATAAATTTACCGAAGTATATGGTAATGCTATCGCAGATATATTCAAATTCTACACTCTTGATAAACCCGGTTATATTGCAGGAGGATTTGAAAAATTGAATGCCTGGAAAAACTTTCCACTGTGTTTTGATTGTGCTTTAAAGATAGAGGAGGGTAAAGATTTTCTTGAGAGTTATCTTCAATTTTCAATGGGAAAAAACAATTATTACCTTATACCTAAATTTATATTTGGAATAGAAGAAGCTAAAGATGTTATTAACGAATTTTTTATAGTTGTTACAAGATCAAAAGACACGTTGAAGGAAATAAAACACATTTCAGAAGATGAAAAAGAAATACTTGAAAAGTTGGGAGAATGTGAGGATGTGCTTACTTATAATTTTATGTTTTTTGAGCGACAAAAAGGTTCCTCAACTATTCACAGGATTAATCTTCTTGTAGAGGATGTTCTTCCCTCTCGTTTAAGTAGCATTTTTGAGGCAAAAAGAAAAGCTGAAGAACCGGAAATTTTTAAGAACGTCAAAATCAGTAAAAATAAGCGCGAAAACATAGAATTTAGATTTGATGTGTTTCGAGGATTTGTTTCTAATTGTGATTTTCTTGAGGTGGTCGACAAAACCTTTCGGGGTGTAACTTTTACTCGTTCTCTTTTATTTTCCTGGTTTATAAAATCCATTCGCGACTCCTTTATTAAAGAACAATACTTAAAACCCGTTGTTTTAAGAGCTTTTGTTTGTCTTAATTTTTTTGAAAAACTGCAAATTCTCGAAAAAAATAATCTTCCAATAAAAAGAGGTGTTATTATGACCGAGTTAAAAAATAAAGCAGAGGGATTTTTTCAAAAGTTTCCAGAGGCTTTTTACTCTCCAGCCTCTAAAGCAGTGTTTCTTCTGGGTGTGCTTGCACAGAAATTGCTTGATATCCAATATCATGAGCGAGGAGCTACACCTTTTAGAAAAAATCTTAAAAGTCTAACGATGAAAGAGACTGATTTTAGGACTTTATTGCCCAAAATCCAGAATAAACTTGAAGAATATAAGAAAAATTACTATCGTTCCTTAGAATCCTTGATATCAGCATATTTTCTTGAAGCGGGGAAAAACTGGAAAATAGCAACAGATGAGCTAAATTTTTATTTTGTCCTTGGGATGAATTTAAAAGAGGAAGTAGATGTCGCTTTGAATTTAATAAAAGAGGAGAGGCAAAATGACCAAGAGCCAAAGATGGATAGTTAGACACTTTGGAGAACTTGTGGAAAAATATGGTGGAAAATATATTGCTGTAGTAGACGAAAAAATTGTGGCAATTGGTGACTCTCCTGCAGAAGTTGACAGAAAAGCAAGAGAGCAGTTTCCCGATGAAATCCCCTCTGTTATTCATATTCCCACAAAGGAAGCTTTAACATGTATTCTATAGAGTTTGAATATTTGACACATGCTGGACAAAAAGTTCCGATAATACCGATAGGAATTAAAAAGAAAGGTAAATGGTATGAGTTATGGGCTTTTGTAGATACTGGCGCCACTTATTCAATATTTGAAGCAAAAGAAGCAGAACGATTGGAAGTAGACATTTACAAAGGCAGAAAAATGATGGTGATAGTAGGAGACGGTAGTTTTATTCCAGTCTACTTCCATAAGGTGATTATGAAGATAGGTGAGGTGGAATTTAAGGCAGAGGTAGGTTTTTCCGAGCGACTTGGCGTAGGTTTTAATCTGCTTGGGAGAAAGGATGTGTTTGAAATCTTCAAAGTATGTTTTGATGATAGAAAAAAGATTGTATCATTTTTAAGGGAGGAGTAAAATGGCTGAAATAATTAAAAACAGGTCAGAGATACTTTTTATTTACGATGTTACAGATGCTAATCCAAATGGTGATACGGATGAAAATAAACCTCGCGTTGATGAAGAAACCGGTATAAACATTGTAACTGATGTGCGACTTAAAAGAACCGTAAGGGATTATCTTCAGAATTTTAAGGAACAGGAGATATTTGTTCGGGAAGAACGAGATGAAAAAGGAGAATTAAGAACAAAGGAATCTATTTACGAGCAATATGGTTCTCCAGAAGAGATCATAAAAAGATGTATTGATATAAGGCTTTTTGGTGGGACCTTTGCTCTAAAAAAGAGAGATAAAAGAAAATCAGTAGAAGAACAACAACTTGAGAGAGCATTTGCTCTCACCGGTCCTGTTCAATTTAAATTCGGACGATCTCTCCATAAGATAAGCGAGCCAGAACTTGTGAGAGGAACAACTGTTATGCCATCAACCGAAAAAAGAGGAGCCGGGACCTTCTGGGAAGCGTATGTTTTGCCTTATTCTTTAATTGCCTTTTATGGCATAGTAAACGAGAATGCGGCGAAAGAGACATCTCTTACTGAACAAGATGTATATTTACTACTTGATGGACTATGGAATGGAACTAAAAATCTTATTACTCGTTCCAAAGTTGGTCAGATACCACGATTGCTTTTCCAGGTAGTATATAAAGAAAAAAGCTACCATGTTGGTGAACTTGATCATAGAATTAAAATAATATCTGAAAAAAAAGATGAAGAGATAAGAAGAATTGAAGATGTAAAATTGGATCTTACCGAATTATCTGAGGTTCTTGGAGAAAATAAAGACAAAATTGAAAAAATCCGTTACGCCAAGGACAAATATCTTGATATTGTAAAAGAAGGAAAATCGGTAAATATTAATGAAATTCTCCCAGGGATGCACTTTGAACCTTTAAATTTCTAATTTCTAATAGGTTTTTAACATGTTAAAAGAGAGTTTTTTAGTTTTTGATGTATGGGGTGACTATGCACATTTTAAAAAGTATTATACAACCTCATCCCCTCTTACGTTCTCAGTTCCTCCAAGAACTGTCTTAATTGGGCTTATCGGGTGCATAATTGGATTGAGCAAAGAAGATTACTTAGAGGTTATGAGAAAAGATAAAGCAAAAGTGGCCGTTCGCATTATGAATCCTATTAAAAAAACAAGAATTACCCAAAACCTTATAAATACTAAAGATGGATATTGGAGGCCGGTAAAAAAACCAGGTCATGAACCACGAACGCAGATTAAATTTGAATATCTTAAGGCGCCAAAATTTAGAATTTATTTTTCTCACACCGACAGAAACATTTATACTTTACTGAAACAAAACCTGGAGGAGCATAAATCTATTTATACCCCTTATCTTGGGATAACTGAATGTATAGCAGATTTCCAACTTGTGGAAGAATGCTTTGTTGATGAGAAACTAAATGGTAAAGAATTTATAGACATTCATACAATCCTACCAACAGAGCTTCTTCAAAAAATTAATTTACAGTCTGGAAACAAGTATTTTAAGGAGCGAATTCCCACTGAAATGCTGCTTGGCAGAGTTGTGGTTGAATATAAAGAGGTGCTTTACGAAATTGAAGGAAGACCAATAAAAGCAAAGGTTAAAGAAGCATTGAGGCTTAACAATGGAGATGTTATCACGCCATTATAACGGGAAAGTTTATTCTCATCCTGACAAACCTCTAAAGGAGCACTTAATAAAGGTGGGCCAAATAGCAAAAACTTATGCAGAAATGTTACCTATAAACTTTATTGATAAGGAAATATTTAAAAGCTGGATAGAACTGACTGCTCTTTACCATGATATAGGAAAAGCAACCTCCTTTTTTCAGGAATATCTGCAGGAAAAAGATCCTGACAAGAAAGCTCGCTTGAAGAATATGGGCGAAACACATCACAGTCTTTTATCTGCTGTGGCTACTTATTTTGCTATCGAGAAATATTTAAAAGAAAACAAAATTGATAATCAATATATAAAATTTCTTCCTGTTGCATCTTTTTTAGCTGTTCGCAGGCATCATACAGATTTGCAAACTGTGCTGGACGATATAACACTGGATGAAGGGGAGGTTCTAAAAAGACAAATAAGGAATTTGTTTAATGAGTATTTAGATTTTTTGCCTTATTGGGATGATGTCTATGATAAACTAACACATTTAAAATGGCCGCTAAGAAAGATTTCTTTTGTTAGCACACTAAAAAGTTATCAGGGGTGTTTAGCTTATATTATCCAGAATTTAGTTTATTCTTTGCTTTTAGATTCAGATAAGCACGAAGTTACCATTGGTTCACCTCCCGATAGAAAATACTTACTCTATGATATGGTAGATACCTACCGTGTAAAAAGGAATTTTACTAAACCGAAAAGACAAATTGATATTTTTAGAAACGAAATATATCGGAAAATAGTTGCTCAAGTAAGTAATATCAACATTGAGAAAGAGCATATATTTTCTCTTTCAGCTCCTACTGGTTCTGGCAAAACCTTAGCAGCATTAGGTTTTGCTTTAAAGTTAAGAGAAAGGATACTCAATGAAAAGGGATACTCTCCTAGAATTATATATTCTCTTCCTTTTCTAAGCATTATTGATCAAAATGCAAGTGTAATTGAGGAAATTTTTCGGCTAACCTTGGGGAGAGAGCCAACTAATGATTTATTTTTAACCCATCATCATCTCTCCGATTATTCGTATAAAACAGAAAATGTTGAATATGAAACTCAAGAAAGTGAAATTTTTGTTGAGGGATGGGATTCTGAGATTATAATAACAACTTTTGTTCAGTTTTTTCACACGCTTTTTTCAAATAAAAACTCTGCTATAAGAAAGTTCCACAAACTTACTGGGAGCATTGTAATTTTAGACGAAATTCAATCTTTCCCTTCCAAATATTGGGAGTTGTTTAAAGAAGTTGCGGAGCAAATGGGAAGATATCTCAATGCCTATTTTATACTTTCCACTGCTACTCAACCTGCCATTTTTGACTTTCCTAAGGAGCTTCTTGTAGAAGGAGAAAAATATTTCAAAGTTTTTAAAAGAACGCAGGTAAAAATTAGAACTGCTACTACTCTGACAATTTCCCAATTTGCAGATGGGTTTATAAAAACACAAAAAATGAATCCAAAGAATACCTTAATTGTTTTTAACACTGTAAATTGCGCTGAAGAATTTTACAAGCTTCTAAAAAGAGAACTACAAAATACTGAGTTTGAAATTTTTTATCTTTCCTCGCATGTTGTCCCCATTGAGAGGCTGGAGCGAATAAGGAAAATAAAACAAACAAAGCAAGAAAAAATTGTTGTTTCCACTCAATTAGTGGAGGCAGGTGTAGATATTGATCTGGAGAAGGTATTTAGAGATCTTGCCCCTCTGGATAGCATTATCCAAGCAGCTGGGAGAGGAAATAGGGAATTTAACTTAAGTGTGGGAGAGGTAGATGTTATTTTATTGAAAGATGAGAAGACTAATCGATATTTTTATAGTTATATTTACGACCCTGTCCTTATAGATGCTACAAAGCAGATAATAAGACATTTTTCCGTTGTTAGTGAGAATGAATTACAGAAGTTATGTGAGAACTATTATTGCCAGTTGAAAAACAAAATATCTTGCGACATTTCAACACAGTATCTTGAAGCAATAAAGACTTTAAATTACAGCAAAATAGGTGAATTTGAGTTAATTAAAGAAAAAGGTGAGAAAATAGATATTTTTGTAGAACTAAATGACGAAGCAACAAGAGTATGGAAGGAATATCAAGAGATAGTAAAAACTAACGATTTTATGGAAAGAAGGAAAAAATTTTTAGAAATTCGAGGTATTTTTTATCAATACGTAATCTCAGTGTTATTGTCGAAAGCGAAAACTAATTTACCTCCAGAAGTTTCAGGAATTAAATTTATTTCTAAAGCTCAATTACAAGAATTCTATGACTACGAAACAGGATTTAAGATCCAAGCGGATACTTTGATATGGTAAGATGCAGAAAATTACCGGCACCTTAATTTGGTACTACTACATCTGTCCGAGGGAAGCCTGGCTTATGGCTCATGAGCTTAGTCCTAATCAAGAGGACCCTTTCCTTGAAATTGGCAGACTTCTTCAAGAGAGCACTTACACACGTGATAAAAAAGAGATTGTCGCAGGCAATATGAAAATTGATTTGTTAAGAAAAAGAAATGGTGAGGTGGTGGTGGGAGAAATTAAAAAGTCTTCTCGTTTTTTAAAACCGGCTACAATGCAACTTGCATTTTATCTTTATGGATTAAAGAAGTTAGGGATTGATATTAAGGGAGAGCTTTTAATTCCTAAAGAAAAAAAGAGAGTATCTATAGAGCTTACTCCAAATATTGAAGATGAGCTTAAACAAGCTTTTGGTCAAATAAAAGAAATTATAAAGCAAGATGATCCTCCTTTACCTCTAAAAAATAAATACTGCACAAACTGTGCCTACAGAGAATTTTGCTGGGTTTAAAAAAGAAGAAGGACAGCAAAATGTATTTTGATGATATTTATATGGAAGATATAAGACCAGCCACACAGGTAAGCGAATATGTTGCAAAAATCATTGAATTTTGCCTGCAGGACTCACATATAAGTGAGGAAGTGGAAAAAGAAAGAGAAAATTTTTTTGGGTCAAATCCTGAGCTTTATTATCCCACTTCAGAAGAAAGGGAGCTTGCTGAAATCCGCTTTACATATTATTTTATCTTTTCTTACACCTCCCGGTATTATAAAAAAACGCCCCTGGAGGTATTTTTATCCAGCAGATTTTCAAAGCTTTCCCAGAAAGAGGCAGAAATTTATTCCGGATTTATGAATAGTATCTATAGCGGATTTGAAGTGTTAAAAGTTGTGCCTGGTTCGTATTTAATAATTCAAGATCTTCCCTCCGGCAGGGTATATAAAGTAAGAGAAAATAAAGGAACTTATCAAATGGATAAAGGAGATTTTATTGTTGCCAGACTTTTTCCCTATGATAAAGATTATGCCCTGGGTGAGGTAAGCTTATTTTTACCTGAGAATATTGCCTATCTTCCTAAAAGAGAGTGGAGAAGAATGTCACCAAGGAGCAAGGAAGAACTTAATCCTTTACTTCTGGAGAAAATGATATATCAGGCGGGGAGAAAAAAAGAGAGTTCAGAAGAAGTGGAAAGAAAATTAAGAAAATTGTTGAAAAAATATTTTGGAAAGAAAGCACCCTCAATCAAACAGCTAAGGCGGAAAATAAATCAAACCACAGATCCTCTAATAGTGCTTAATGAGCTAACAGAAAAGATAAATTTTTCCACACCCGAGGAATATATGGAATTTTATAAGGTTTTTAACTTATTCTGGAATCTTTCTCCTCGAGATGAATTTGGAGGAAAATCCCCGGCACAGATGATGGAAGATATCGGACCGCGAGAAGAGGAACTCAGGAGAGATTTTCTCTCTTATCTTGCCTCTCAAATTGACCCGGAAGAGTTTTCCAGTGAAGAGGAGCTTGAGAAAAAAATAGAGGAATGTAAAGAAAGGTGGCTTTCTGAGCCCCAGAGGGAACTTAATGGTAGAACTCCAAGAGAGGTTATTCTGGAGGAAAGACGAAAAAGAGGCAATCCCAGGAAAGATTTTTCTCTTAAAGTAAAAATCCAGCCCATTATTGTAGGATCAGGAATAAAAAGAGAGCTGGATGGAATTGGACCTGAAGATACTCCTCTCGTAGAGGATATGGAAAGTTTTGTTGAGTATCTTCAGTGTAACAAAGTGAAGGTTACTCCCCGAAATAAGTGGATTCCCTTTAAACATCTTAAAATGATAGAAGAAAATTTTAAATATAAAGACAGTTTTACGTGTTTAGGCAGAGAAGAAAAGAGAGGAGAGGAACCTCGCAAACGATATATAAATTTTATAGATAGCATGTGTCGCGCTGGGGGGTTTATATATCTTGATGATAAAGATAAAATAAGAGTGAACAAAGATAAAATAGATAAATTCAAGAAAAAGTCTTATGGAGAAAGGCTTTTTGAGCTTTTGTGTATCTGGCTGGAGAAAGTAGACTGGAAAAATTTGCAGACAACTTTTTTCCGGGATTATTATTGTGATGTTTTTCAGGAGAATTTCCAGGCAATTCTCTATCATTTATATCATCTCAAACCAAACGAGAAAACAACCCCTGAGGAGTTTATCTGTAATCTTTATGCTCCTGCAAGAAGAAAAATTCGCTTTCAGGGAGAGCTTCTTACCACCCTTGTCATAGATCTAAGCAGAATAGTTCTGGATTATCTTAAGTGGTTAGGGATAGTCAAAATTGAGGGGGTGGAGGTGATTGAAGGGGGAGGGACTTTCTCTATCAGAAAATTCTGGGTGACACCGGTGGGAAAAAATTTAATTGATGAGCTTGTCAGATATTTCATAAAAAAGGGGAAAATAAAAATTTAAAGGAAAAGAATTTTAAAGTGAAAAGAACTATTTATATTTTCTCTGGTGGGGAACTAAAGCGGAAGCAAAACACCCTTTATTTCGAAAGAGAAAAAGGAGGGCGGAAATATATCCCTGTAGAAAATACAGGGGAAATTATGATATTTGGTGAGGTTACAATAAATAAGAGGCTTCTGGATTTCTTAAGTCAACATGAAATAATTTTGCACTTTTTCAACTACTATGGATACTATTCTGGTTCTTTTTATCCGAGAGACCATTATAATTCAGGATATATGGTTCTTAAACAATGTGAACACTATCTTGATGAGGGAAAGAGAATAGAACTTGCAAGGAGATTTGTAGAGGGTAGCTTAGCGAATATCAGGAAAGTTCTCTCTTATTATGCAAATAGAGGAGTAGAAGTTTACGATATTATCCACAAAATAGAGGAACTTGAACAGCAAACAGGAATTAAGGAGAGCACTGAGGCTTTAATGGCTATTGAGGGAAACGCCAGAGATTTATATTATAAAACCTTTAACAAAATTATAAATAATGATGATTTTGAATTTAAAAGAAGAAGCAGACGCCCTCCTCATAACAGGATTAATGCTCTCATAAGTTTTGGGAATAGTCTTGTGTATGTGGTAACCCTAAGCGAGATATATAAAACCCATCTTGATCCACGAATAGGTTTTCTACACACATCAAATTTTCGTAGGTTCACGCTGAATCTTGATGTTGCTGAGATTTTTAAACCAATTCTTGTCGATAGAGTTATTTTCTATCTTATAAACAAAGGAATCATCAATAAAAAACATTTTATAAATTCTCTTGGAGGAGTCTCTCTTAATGAGAAAGGAAGAATGCTTTTCATCGAGGAATTTGATAAAAGGTTAAAAACGGTTATCCAGCACTCTTCAGTAAAAAAACGTGTTTCTTATAGACGTCTTATAAGGTTGGAACTCTATAAATTAGAAAAGCACCTTATTGGTGAGAAAAATTACAAACCATTTGTAGCTCACTGGTAAAAACTTATAAAAAGGGAGCAAGGATTGTATATTATTATGGTATATGATGTTAATGAAGAGCGAGTTAATAAAGTGCTTAAACTGGGTAGAAAATATCTTAACTGGATGCAGAATTCTGTGCTGGAAGGGGAAATAAGCGAAAGTAAATTCATCAAATTAAAAATAGAACTAAAGAGGACCATTGAGGAAGAGGAAGATTCTATAATATTTTATAAACTCCGGACAACTAAGTTTTTTGATAGAGAAACAATGGGAAAACAAAAAGCTGTGGATGAAAAAATCCTTTAAAAAAATCTCGTCGGATAGAGATAATGTAAATTTGCCGGGTGATCGACAGAAAACTGATAATAGCGAAAATGTTGACCTGTAATAGAAAAATGGTATATTATTATGAGAAAGGTGGTTCTTTAACATAAAAGGATAAAAATTTCAAATCCATTATATATTATAAAAAACTGGTTTTTAGCCTACCTATAAGGGATTGAAACATGGCAACTTTGGGTTTAACTTTGTGTAACCAATCTCCAA
>Ga0190360_1000444_pt1 | contig 23634 bp, 24 predicted proteins | sample 48721834_MG_FD_161271 | JGI IMG/M metagenome (GOLD analysis project Ga0190360, IMG submission 161271) | Hydrothermal vent microbial mat bacterial communities from Southern Trench, Guaymas Basin, Mexico - 4872-18-3-4_MG | ecosystem: Environmental > Aquatic > Marine > Hydrothermal vents >... | reverse complement strand
TGAGGCTGAGTCCTACGTGGGCAACCACCTGATGAAGACGGTGGTGTTCAACGAGTTCATCGAGCGCAACGGGATCAAGGGGGTCTTTCAAGGGCTGAGGTGGGATGAGCACCCCGCCCGCTACAACGATGAGTACTTCGAGCACAGGCCCGCCGAGTACCTTGTGCCGGAGCACACCAGGATCAGGCCCATCTTGCACTTCACCGAGAAGGACCTCTGGGACACCTATGCCGCCTTTGGGATCCCGTACTGTGTGCTTTACGAGCGGGGCTATCGTTCCCTTGGGGCCAAGTCGACCACTCGGAAGACCTCCGAGATCCCGGCCTGGAAGCAGGACCTTGAGGACACGTGGGAGAGAGTGGGGAGGCATCAGGACAAGGAGAAGGCGATGGAGCGGCTGAGGAAGCTGGGGTACATGTAAGCCTTAGCCCTTTCGGATGAGGGAGGGGTCCTTTCTGTTTCCCTCCCTCTTTTTTGAGCCCAAAAGGAGGCAGGTCTGGAGATGTCCGAGTTGGTACCACCGCACGGAGGCAGGTTGACCCCGAGGTTGCTCGAGGGTGAGGAGTTGGCCGAGGAGAGGGAGAGGGCCGAGGGGCTGCCCAAGGTTCGCATGACCTCGAGGGAGACCTCGGACCTGATAATGATGGGCACGGGCGCCTTCAGCCCCCTGGAGGGCTTCATGGGCAGCGAGGACTGGAGGCGGGTCTGTGAGGAAATGAGGTTGAGGGACGGGACCTTCTGGCCCATCCCCATCACCCTCTCTGTCTCCGGGGAGGAGGCCTCTCGGCTGAAGGAGGGGCAGGAGGTGGCCCTGGTGGACGGGGAGAGCGGCAGGCTGATGGGCTCGATGGTGATCGAGGAGATCTACAGCATCGACAAGCTCTACGAGTGCAGGGAGGTCTTTCGGACCGATGATCCGAGGCATCCCGGGGTGGCGAAGGTCCTGGCCCAGGGGGATTTCAACCTTGGGGGGCCTGTGAAGGTCTTCAGCGAGCTCGACTACCCTGAGCGTTTCCCTGGCCTTTACGCCAGGCCTTCGGAGACCCGCGGGATCTTCCAGGAGCGGGACTGGAGGACGGTGGTGGCCCTTCAGCTGCGCAACCCCATGCACCGATCCCACGAGTACATCGCCAAGATCGCCCTGGAGGTCTCTGATGGGCTCTTCGTGCACCAGCTGGTGGGGAGGCTGAAGGAGGGGGACATCCCCGCTGAGGTCAGGGTGAGGTGTGTGGAGGCGGTGCTGCAGCGTTATTTCCCCAAGGAGCGGGTGGTGAACAAGGCCTACCCCATGGAGATGAGGTATGCGGGCCCGAGGGAGGCGTTGCTTCATGCGGTGATAAGGCAGAACTACGGGGCCAGCCACATAATCATAGGGAGGGACCATGCGGGGGTGGGGGACTACTACGGCCCCTTTGACGCCCAGAGGATCTTCTACGAGATCCCCGAGGGGTCCCTGGCGATAAGGATGTTCCCTGTGGACTGGACCTTTTACTGCTACAGGTGCAAGCAGATGGCCTCCTTCAAGACCTGCCCCCACGGCGAGGAGGACCACCTGATGCTGAGCGGCACCATGCTGAGGAGGCTGCTGGCGGAGGGGAAGCCCGTGCCGGAGGAGTTCAGCCGCCCAGAGGTGGTGGAGATCCTGAGGGAGTATTACTCCAGCTTGCGCTGAGGGTTCGGCGCTCAAAGCCAGGCTGAGGATCCCGGGAAGGAGGGAGAGGTGGCCCCTGTGCGAGCCTTGCTCGTCGCGTTCGTGGGGCTGGTCATAGGGACGCTGGCCGGCTTTTTCGGGGTGGGAGGGGGCTTCCTCCTGACCCCTACGCTCAACGTCTTGGGCTTTCCCATGGTGACGGCCATCGGGACCAGCTTTGCTGCCATAGCGGGCAACAGCACAGTGGGGGTCCTGCGGCACCGAAGGCTCGGCAATGTGGCCCCGAAGCTGGGCGTGATCATAGGGTTGATCTCCATAGCGGGGGTCGAGATCGGCAAGAGGCTCGTATTGGCCTTGGAGGGATGGGGCCTTGCCGGGACTTACGTGAGGGTGGGCTATATAGGGCTTCTCGGCTTCATCTCCTTTTGGATGTTGGTGGGCTTTTTTCGCCGCCACAGGGACAAGGGGCGAGGGACCCCAGAGGCCCAAGACGCCCCCCGGGGCAAATTTAGGTCTTTCGCCCTTCCTCCGGTGATAACCTTTCCCCGCTCGGAGGTCCCCTCGGTCTCTTTATGGGTGGTGGTGCTGTCAGGCCTCGGCATAGGTTTCATCTCGGGTTTCATGGGGGTTGGGGGAGGTTTTGTCGCCTTCCCTCTGCTGGTGTATCTCATCGGTGTGCCGACGAGGACTGCGGTGGGGACGTCGCTGCTCATCACGCTGTTCAGCTCCTCCTATGGCATCGCCATCTACGGCCTGGCAGGGAGGGTCCAGTGGCTGATGGCCCTGGTGGTCCTCGGCGGGGCCGTGTTAGGGGTTCAGGTCGGCGCCCGTGCCACCAGATCTGTAGAGGGGGCGAGGATAAGGGTCCTTTTCGCCCTGCTCCTTTTGGCTGTGACGGTCTCTGTGCTGCTCAAGCAGATGGGGACCCCTCATCTCAGTCTCTATCTATTGCTGATTTCTGCCTCCCTTTTGGCCTCGGTGATATGGTCCTTCCTGATCATCGGCCTCCTCAGGGGACGGAAGGCCCCCTGTAGCCCCTGAACGGTAGCCCCCCTAAAAAGAAAAGGTCCCTTGAGATGGGGGACCCAGCGGAAAGGCTCCAAAGGGGGGCAAGTCTATTTTAAGTGACGATGGGCCTCATATTTTTCCCTTGACATGGCCGGGGCTATGTGATAGAAGCGTCTGTCAGAATTACAGCATGCTGTATGACGACACTATGGGCATGACGATCACTGAGAAGATACTCGCCGAGCATGCCGGTGTAGAGGAGGTCAGGCCGGGGCAGATAGTCACCTGCAGGGTGGACGTGGTCCTGGCCAATGACGTGACGGGGCCCCTGGCCATCGAGCAGTTTTACAGGGCAGGGGGGGAGAGGGTCTTCGACCCGGAGCGAGTGGTCATGGTGCCAGATCACTTCGCCCCCAACAAGGACGTGGTCTCCGCCGAGAAGTGCAAGCTCCTGCGGGAGTTCGCCCTTGAACAGGGGCTCACCCACTACTACGAGATCGGCGATATGGGGATCGAGCATGTGCTCCTGCCCGAGCAGGGCATCGTGCTGCCGGGGGACCTGGCCATAGGGGCCGACAGCCACACCACCACTTACGGGGCCTTGGGGGCCTTCGCCACGGGGGTGGGCAGCACGGATCTGGCCGCTGTGATGCTGGAGGGCGAGATTTGGTTGAAGGTGCCCCCCTCCATGAAGCTGGTCTACAGGGGCACCCTTCCCCAATGGGTCGGGGGTAAGGACCTCATCCTTTACACCATCGGGAGGATAGGCGTTGACGGTGCCCTTTACAAGGCCATGGAGTTTCACGGGGAGGCCATCGAGGCCCTCTCGATGGATGACCGTTTCACCATGGCCAATATGGCCGTGGAGGCCGGAGCCAAGAACGGCATCTTCCACGTGGACGATACCACCCTGAAGTACGTCCGTGAGCGGGCCAAGCGGGGATACCGGATCTTCGAGAGCGACCCCGAGGCCGAGTACTCAGAGGTGCTGGAGTTCGACGTCTCGGGCCTTGAGCCCCAGGTGGCTCTGCCCCACCTGCCGAGCAACGTAAGGGGGATCAGCGAGATCGGCGATGTGGAGATAGATCAGGTGGTGATCGGTTCCTGCACCAACGGCCGCATCGGGGATCTCCGCCTGGCGGCCGAGGTGCTCAAGGGGAGGAGGAGGCACCCCAGGGTGAGGCTCATAGTCCTTCCCGGCTCGCCCGAGGTCTACCGCCAGGCCCTCGAGGAGGGGCTCATCCACATATTCCTGGAGGCCGGCGCCGCCATAAGCACCCCCACCTGCGGTCCCTGTGTGGGCGGCCACATGGGGGTGTTGGCCAAAGGTGAGAGGGCCGTCGCCACCACCAACCGCAACTTCGTGGGCCGAATGGGCCATCCAGAGAGCGAGGTCTATCTGGCCAATCCGGCGGTGGCCGCCGCCTCTGCGGTGCTGGGCAAGATCGGCGGCCCCGCGGAGTTGGGCCTTTGAAGGAGGGGAACTCCATGGGGGGATCGACTGGGAGGGTTTGGAAGTTCGGCGACAACGTGGACACCGATGCCATCCTCCCGGCCCAGTACCTGAACCGCACAGACCCCCGAGAGCTTGCCGAGCACTGCTTCGAGGTCACCGATCCCGATTTCTGCCGTGAGGCCAAGGAGGGGGATTACATCGTCGCCGGGTCCAACTTCGGCTGTGGGTCATCCCGGGAACACGCACCGGTGGCCATAAAGGCCAAGGGCATCCGCTGCGTCATCGCCAAGAGCTTCGCCAGGATCTTCTTCCGCAACGCCTTCAATGTAGGTCTCCCCCTGGTGGAGAGCCCGGAGGCAGCCGAGACCATCGAGCAGGGCCACCGGATCGCGGTGGATTTGAAGAAGGGGGAGATCAGGGACCTGAGCACCGGAAGGGTCTACCGCTTTGAGCCCATCCCGGAACACATGATGAGGATCCTCGAACACGGGGGCCTCATCCCCTTTTTGGCCCAAAAGAGGAGATCCAGATGAGGAGAGGCCATGGATAAGAGGAAGCTCAGCATCCAGGACTTTTACGGCATGAAGGAACGGGGTGAAAAGATCACATGGATCACCGCCTACGACTTCCCGACGGCCCAATTCGCCGAGTCGGCAGGGGTGGACATGATCCTGGTGGGCGATTCCCTGGGGATGTGCGTCTATGGCTACAGCAGCACCGTACCGGTGACGATGGACCAGTGCATCATGCACTGTGACGCTGTGCGCCGCGGGGCTCCCAACACCTTCGTCGTGGGGGACATGCCCTTTCTGTCCTATCAGGCCAGCGACGAGCAGGCGGTGATGAACGCCGGTCGTTTCCTCAAGGAGGCCGAGGTGGATGCGGTGAAGCTCGAGGGCGGCGTGCGCGTCGCCAGCCGGATCCGCGCCATCAACGACTCTGGCATCGTCGTGATAGGCCACATCGGCTTGACCCCCCAGAGTTCCGGCCAGCTGGGCGGCCACAAGGCCCAGGGCCGCACGGCCGAGGCCGCCCGGTTGATCGTGGAGGACGCCCTGGCGGTCCAGGAGGCGGGGGCCAGGATGCTTTTGGTGGAGGCGGTTCCGGCGGAGGTGACCCGTTATATCCACGAGCTGTTGGAGATTCCGGTCCTTTCCATCGGTGCGGGTCCCCATTGCGATGGGCAGCTGCTGATCGTCAGCGACCTGATCGGCCAATTTCAGGCCTTCACCCCCAAGTTCGTCAAGAAGTACTGCAACGTGGCCGAGGTCATAACCAAGGCCATAAGGGAGTACTGCGAGGATGTGCGATCGGGGAGGTTCCCATCTGAGGAGCATTGTTACCGGATGGTCCCAGGCGAGGAGGAGAAGTTCAGGGAGTTGATGGCTTCAAAGCTGAAGAAGTCTTAAAAGCCCAATTAACCTAAGGAGGGGTGGACATGAAGAAGAGAGGAATTGTGGTGGTCCTTTTGGTGTTGGGGCTATCGGTGCTGCTGTCGATGGTCCCATCGGCGGCCAAAGGCAAGGTCAAGGTGTTGAAGACCGCCCTCGTGTATCCCTCGCGTCTACCAATCCTTGGCGACACGATCATCGATTTCTCCAACAGGGTGAAGGCGGTAAGTGGCGGCCGCCTGATCTTCAAGCTGTACGAACCCGGAAAACTGGTCCCCCCCATGGAGATACTGGAGGCCGTCTCCAAGGGGATGATCGAGGCAGGCTATTCAAACCCGGGCTTCTGGGCGGGAAAGATCCCTGCGGGGCCCATCTTTTCCAGTCTGCCCTTCGGCCCTGAGGCCCCCGAGTACCTCGCGTGGATGTACCACGGCAACGGGCTCAAACTCTTCCAGGAGATGTACGATCAGGCCGGTTACAATGTGAAGGTCTTTCCCATCAACATCGTGCCCCCTGAGACCGCAGGCTGGTACAAGAAGGAGATCAAATCTGTACAGGACCTAAAGGGCCTGAAGATAAGGTTCTTCGGTCTGGGTGGGGCGGTGATGCAGAAGCTCGGGGCGGCTGTGGTCCTTTTGCCCGCCGGCGAGATCTTCCCCGCCTTGGAGAAGGGCGCCCTGGATGCCACCGAGTTCTCCATGCCCGTGGTGGACGCAAGGCTCGGCTTCTATAAGATCTGTAAATACAACTACTTCCCCGGCTGGCATCAACAGGCCACCATCAACGAGCTGATCATAAACAAGGACGTGTGGGAGAAGAAGCTCGACGACACAGAGCGGGCTATCATAGAGACCTGTGCTATGGCCACCGTGGTGAACATGCTGGCCTTGGGGGAGGCCACCCAGGCCAAGGCACTGAAGGAGAATGTCGAGAAACACGGTGTGAAGGTCCGGTATTTTTCCCCGGAGCTGCTCGAGGCCTTCCGCAAGGCGTGGGAGGAGGTCGCGGCTGAACAGTGCGCGAAGGACGCCTTCTTCAAGAAGGCCTACGAGGACCTTCAGCAGTTCCGCAAGGAATACGCGCATTGGCTCCGCTACGGCTTCCTGCCCCGTGAGGTGGGCCCTGCCAAGTAAGGCCTGAAGGGTGCAGGCGCCTGGTCCCCCTCCTGGGGGCGCCCGCGAAGCCATCAAGGGCGGTTCGGCGGAGAGGGGTCTTTGTCCTTTTCTTGACCTTTAAGGGATGGGCCGATGGCTCCCGAAAAGCAGTGGGTACCCAAGGTATGCAAGTGGATTGACGGCTTCGTCACCTGGGTGGGGAAGAAGCTCGCCTGGTTAAACGTCGTCCTGGTCCTGGCGATAATCGTGCAGGTGACGCTGAGGTACGGCCTGGGGATAAACATCGTGGCCTTGGAGGAGATGCAGTGGCACCTCTACGGGCTGCTCATCATGTTCGGCATCGCCTACGACATCCCCGTAAACAAGCACATCCGCCTGGATCTGCTCCACAGGAAGTTCCCCGACCGTGCCAGGGCGGTGGTGGAATTTCTGGGGATCTTGTTCCTCCTGCTTCCCATGGTGACGGTCATCTTCATCCACAGCCTCAGTTTCGTGGCCAGCTCTTACAGGGTGAACGAGACGTCGGATTCCCCCCTGGGGCTCCCCTATCGTTGGGCCTTCAAGAGCGTGATCCCGGCCAGCATGTCCTTGGTGGCCTTGGCGGCCATATCCCGCCTAATCCGTTCAGCGGCCTTTGCCTTCGGCGGCCGAAAGGTGGTGAGGAGGGGCAATGGAAGTTGAGCTCGCCCAGTACATCCTAGTCTTCGCCATGTTCGGGACCTTCATCGCCCTGCTGATGACCGGTTTCCCCATCGCCTTCGTGTTGGGGGGTACAGGATGTCTCTTCGCGGTGATCGGCTACCTGTCGGATCTCTACCTGGGTACCACTACCGGCATCGACTTCAACACCATAGGGATGGTGGTCAACCGGGTCTACAAGCTCATGTCCAACTGGGTGCTGGTGGCGGTGCCGATGTTCATCTTCATGGGCATCATGCTGGAGCACGCAGGGCTGGCCGAACGCATGATGAAGAACATGCAGGCCCTCTTCGGGAAGGTGAGGGGCGGGCTGGCCATAAGCGTTGCCCTTATCGGGATAATCCTGGCGGCTTCCACGGGCATCATGGGCGCCTCGGTGACGCTGCTGGGGATCCTCGCCCTCCCCCTGATGCTCCGGCAGGGCTACAACAAGGCCATGGCGGTGGGCACCGTCGGGGCCTCTGGCACCCTAGGCATCTTCATCCCCCCCTCCATCATGCTGGTGGTCATGGCCGATCAACTGGCCATTTCGGTGGGCGACCTCTTCATGGGGGCGGTCATCCCGGGCCTGATCCTGGGAGGTCTCTATGTGGCCTTCATCTTGGTATATGGCCTCGTGAACCCGAAGGGGGCCCCCCTTCCGCCCGACGTGCGTCCCCTGTCCTGGAGGGTCGTGGGGGAGGCGCTGTTGTCGCTGCTGCCCCCTGCTGCCCTGATCGTCATCGTGCTGGGTTCGATCTTCGCCGGTTTGGCCACCCCCACAGAGGCCTCGGGGGTCGGGGCAGCGGGGGCCATGCTGCTGGTGGCCATGCAGAGGAAGCTGAACCTCAAGGTGATCAGAGAGGCGGCCGTAGAGACCTTCCAGGTCACCGGGTTCGTCTTCGGCATCTTCGTGGGGGCCCGCTTCTTCGCCTTGGTATTGCGGCTGTTGGGAGGCGACGACGTGATAGACAGTCTGTTGGCCAAGATACCCTTTGGCCCCCACGGGGTCCTCGCGGTGATCATAGGGGTGGTGTTCCTGCTGGGGTTCTTCCTCGATTGGATCGAGATAACTCTGATCATCCTGCCCCTCGTGGCCCCAGCCGTCACCAGGATGGGGCTCCACATCAACGGTTTCGGGGTGGTAGAGCAGCCGGAGTTGGTCTGGTTCGCCGTCCTGATGGCCCTGGTCCTACAGACGTCCTTTCTCACCCCACCGGTGGGGTTCACCATCTTCTTCCTGCAGGGCGTCGTTCCCAAGGAGGTCCGCCTGGAGGACATTTACAAGGGGATAATCCCCTATGTGGTGCTGCAACTCATGGCGGTGACGGTGATATTGCTGTGGCCGGATCTGGTAACCTGGCTCCCCTCCGTGGCCTACAGGTAGCCGCGGAGGGTTTGTCCGGCCTCAAGGGGGTGAGAGCCATGAAGTGGCAAATCTTTCCCTTGGTCCCCTCCGAGATGGTCATCGAGATGGGCCGTATGACCTACCTGCGCAATTACGGGAGGGCCCTGTGGTTGCCCTGTCCCTTCTTCATCCTGAAGGGCGCTGAAGGAGTGGTCATGGTGGACACCAGCGGACCTGCGGAGGTGATGTCCAAGCTGAGGGTGGAGCCTGTGAGGGACCTCATGTCCTTTGAGGAGGCGCTGGCCAGCGTGGATTTGGCCCCGGAGGAGATATCCCTGGTGATCTTGACCCATCTGATGTACGACCATTGTGCCAACGCCAAGCTCTTGCCGAAGGCCAAATTCGTCGTTCAAAGGGCGGAGTTGGAGTACGCAGAGGACCCCCATCCCCTATTCGCCGGCGCCTATCACGCTCAACTGTTCAGGGGGTTGGACTTCGAGGTGATAGAGGGTGACCACCACCTCATGCCCGGCATCCAGATCATCCACACCCCTGGACACAGCCCAGGCTGTCAATCTGTGGCGGTGGATACAGGGGCCGGAACGGCGGTGATAACGGGCTTTTGTTGCGTCATGGACAACTTCGAGCCAGAGGGTGGCTCTGCCTGGATATCGGACCGTAGCCCCGAGGTCATCCCCCCTGGCATCCATCTGGATGTAGAGGAAGCCTATGAGAGCGCCAAGAGGGTGAAGGAGCTTGCGGACATCGTCATCCCCATACACGATCCATCGCTCAAGACGAAGGGCCAAATTCCTTAACGGTTTGTGGAGTTGCTTACACCTGGTGCCTCTATCAGCGTATAATTGGCGATGGACTCAGGGGGACAGCGGAGGTCAACCGTGCAGAGGAAGCAAAGGGATGAGGTCGACAAGGCCGAGCGCCTCAGGGTCCTCGAGGCCGAAAATGCCCGTCTGAGGCGGCTCTTGTCAGAGAAGGAGAGGGAGCTCCAGGTCCTGGACGAGACCTTCAGGACCACCCCCGATTACCTCCGTCCCGGAGGGTTCCAGCAGGCCGTCATCAGGAGGGAGCCCTCTCTGGCCCAACAGGTGGCCAACTTCCTGACCGAACAGATATACAGCGGGGTCTTCGCCCCTGGCGAGATGCTACCCTCGGAGGCCCAGTTGGCCAAGCAGTTGAACGTCAGCCGCACCGTCATACGGGAGGCCCTGGCCCGCATGAAGCACGAGGGCTTGCTGGAATCCCGTAAGGGAGGGCGCAGCAGGGTGGCCAGGGATTTCAGCGGCCTGGTCTTCCGGCTCGACGTCGATGACCAGCAGGACCCGAATTTCTTGGCCCATCTCTACGAGTTGCGGGCCATCATCGAGCCGGAGGCTGCGGCCCTGGCGGCGGTCCGCGCCACAGAGGAAGCCCTGGCCATCATCCGGGAGAGGTATGAGGCCCTGAAGAGGGCCTTAGAGGAGGGCCGAGAGGGCACCGACGAGAGCCATGCCTTCCACAAGGCGATCTTGGATGCCAGCGGCAACCCCCATCTGGCCAAGTTCTTGAGCTGGGTCGGGAAGAAGATCTGGTCCTTCATACAGAACAACGATCTCGACTACCGCTCCGAGATGATCTCCACGGCGCAGCGCGAACATGAAGCCATCATCGAGGCCATAATGAATCGAGATCACGTCAAGGCCAGGGAGCTGGCCCGCCGCCACGTGCTGAACGCCGCGCGCAGGCACGGCCTGGACATCCAGCTCCCTTAGGCGAAGGTGGCCCTATGGGGCTCGGCAGATCGCCAAACTATCTTTCTCTAAGGAGGGCGAGATGGAGAAGAGCAAGGTTTACAGGATAGCCCTTATCCCCGGTGATGGGATAGGCCCGGAGGTGACTAACGAAGGGGTGAAGGTCCTTCAGGCTGCGGCCCGTAAGGAGGGCTTCGGGCTGGAGTTTGTGCGCTATGACCTGGGTGGCGAGCGCTACCTGAGGACCGGGGAGACCCTGCCCGATGGTGTCCTCGAGGAACTTCGTGGGATGGACGCCATCTACCTGGGGGCTGTGGGCCATCCAGAGGTGAAGCCCGGGGTGCTGGAGCAGGGGATCCTCCTGAGGATCAGGTTTGAGCTGGACCAGTACATTAACCTCCGTCCCGTGAAGCTCTACCCAGGGGTCGACACCCCTTTGAAGGACAAGGGCCCCGAGGACATAGACTTCGTGGTGGTGAGGGAGAACACCGAGGGGCTTTACGCCAGCACGGGAGGCTTTCTGCGCCGTGGCACCCCCCATGAGGTGGCCATTCAGACCTCGGTCAACACCAGGATGGGGGTCGAGCGCTGCATTCGCTTCGCCTTCGAGTACTGCAGAAAGCGCAACCGCAAGCGCAAGCTCACCCTCTGCGGAAAGACCAATGTTCTGACCTACGCCTTCGACCTCTGGGAGAGGGTCTTCCACGAGGTGGGACAGGAGTACCCCGACATCCAGAGGGACTATGCCCATGTGGACGCCATCTGCATGTGGATGGTGAAGAACCCCGAGTGGTTCGACGTGATAGTGACGGACAACATGTTCGGCGACATCATCACCGACCTCGGGGCCATCATCCAGGGGGGTATGGGTATAGCGGCCGGGGCCAACATCAACCCCGAGGGGGTCTCGATGTTTGAGCCCATCGGGGGATCTGCTCCGAAGTACGCAGGCAAAGGCGTCATCAACCCCATGGCCGCCATCTGTGCTGCCGGGATGATGCTCGAGCACCTGGGGGAGGAGTCAGCAGCCCGCAGGGTGGAGAGGGCCGTGATGGAGGTGGTGGCCAGACATATGAAGAGCATGGAAGCGGGCAAGATGGGCCTCAGCACCTCCGAGGTGGGGGATCTGGTGGTCAAGTACGTGGAGGAGGACCGGCCTTAGTCTCTGTCGTCAGGGGCGAAGGGGGAAGGGGTTCCCCTCAAGCCCTCCTCAATTTGGCCTTCCGAAAAGGGGAGAGGTCTCCTCGGGTGACGGTCGGACTTGCCGTCTGATGACGGGCCGGGTAGTATAAGGTGCTCGATGAAATTGAGGAGGAGCGCCATGGAGAGACCACGCGTCTTCGTCACGCGGCTGATCCCTGAGAGGGGCCTGGAGATGCTGCGGGAGCATTGCGAAGTGGAGGTCTGGCCGGATGAGTTGCCGCCCTCCAAGGAGGCCCTGAAGGAGAAGGTGCGGGACTGTGAGGGGCTTCTCACCATGCTGAGCGATCCCATCGACGCCGAGGTGATAGCCGCCGCCCCGAAGCTCAAGGTCATCAGCCAGTATGCGGTGGGTGTGGACAACATCGACATCGCCGAGGCCACCCGGAGGGGCATCCCCGTGGGTCACACCCCTGGGGTGCTGACAGAGGCTACAGCCGACTTGGCCTTTGCGCTGCTCATGGCTGCGGCCCGCCGGGTGGTGGAGGGGGCCGATTACGTACGGGCCGGCAAGTGGAAGACGTGGGGCCCGACTTTACTGCTGGGGGCCGATGTATGGGGTGCCACCCTCGGCATCGTGGGCTTCGGACGGATCGGTCAAGCCGTGGCGCGACGGGGGGTGGGCTTTCGGATGCGCGTGCTGGCCTATGACCCCCGGCCTGACGAGGAGGCTGCTGCCTCCATCGGGGTGGAACTGCTCGACCTGGAGGCCTTGCTTCGGGAGTCCGATTTTGTGAGTCTGCACACCCCCTTGACCGAGGAGACCTACCACATGATCGGTGAACGAGAGCTCAAGCTGATGAAGCCCACCGCCATCCTGATCAACACCGCCCGCGGTCCCGTGGTGGACCCGAAGGCGCTCTACAGGGCCCTGAAGGAGGGGTGGATCGCCCGTGCGGCCCTGGACGTCACAGAACCCGAGCCCATTCCCACGGACCATCCCCTGCTCGGTCTGCAGAACTGCCTCATCGTCCCTCACATCGGTTCGGCCAGCGTCAGCACCCGCACCGAGATGGCGGTCATCACTGCGGAAAACCTCCTGGCCGGGCTGAGGGGGCAGCGGCTGCCCCACTGCGCCAATCCCCAGGTTTACGAGAGGGGACGACCTTCCGAGTAACGCCGTTCCTTGACTTGGGGTAGACCCTGTGATATGGAGCCCCAGATGAGGGGCCTCCTTTCATCGATAAAGCTCACCATAGGGTTGCTCATCCTCTTGGCGGCCCTTTCCGTCATCGGGACCCTCATACCCCAAAACGCCTCTCCCGAACAGTACGTCCATCTCTACTCCCCGCGGACCTATAAGCTCCTGAGGGACCTCGGCCTTCTGGACATGTACCACTCCTGGTGGTTCCTCGCCGCCCTGGGCTTTTTGGCCCTCAACATCGCGGTCTGTTCCCTGCAGAGGCTACCCGTCCTCCGCAAGATAAGGGATAAGCGGTGGAGGCTCTCGAGGCTCGGTGTGTACATCGCCCACTTCAGCATCCTCCTGATCCTGACGGGGGGGTTGATGAGTGGCATCGGGGGCTTCAGGGGCTTCATGAGGATCGGGGAGGGGGAGGCCTCGGACAAGGTGGTCGTGGGGGGCGAGGGGGTCAGACGTCTCCCCTTCGAGGTACGATGCGACGACTTCGAGGTTACCTTCTGGCCAGATGGGACCCCGAAGGAGTACGTAAGCAGGCTCTCCTTCTTGGAGGGCGGCAAGGTGGTCCTCGAAGGGGTGGAGGTGCGGGTGAACCACCCTGTGGAGTTCAGGGGTCTGACCTTCTACCAAGCCTCTTACGGCTCCAAGGGGAAGGAGAGGGTGAGGCTATCGATAAAGGCCTCGGGGGAGGACAGGGAGGTCCTATTGAGGCCCGGGGATTTCATCTCCCTGCCCGGGGGAGGGCGCCTCGGGCTGATGAAGTACGCCCCGGATGTGCACGGCATGGGGGAGGGGGCCTTGGTGGTGTTCTTCTTCCCCGAGGAGGAGCCCAAAGGGGTTTGGTTGCTTTTGCACAAGGAAGGTGACAGGAGCTGGCAGGGCAAGGGCATCACCGTCGCCCTTGAGGGGGTGCAGCGCCGCTACTGGACGGGGCTTGAAGTGGCCCGTGATCCAGGGGTATGGATAGTATGGGTGGGTTCGGCCTCCTTGATGGTGGGACTGGTGATGGCCTTCTGGTTCAGGGGTGGCCCTAAGGATGGGGGGAAAGGTTAAGGTATTGGTCTTAGCGGGCAACGGCATAAACTGCGAGTACGAGACCGCCCACGCCTTCAGGCTCGCGGGGGCCGAGGAGGTGGAGATCGTCTTCATCTACGACCTCCTGGAGGGCTCCAAGAGCCTCGACGATTATCACATACTCTGTTTCCCCGGTGGGTTCCTGGACGGTGACGACCTGGGGGCTGCCAAGGCCTGCGCCAATCGCTTTCTCCACGCCCGGGTCAAAAGGACGGGGGAGCGCCTCTGGGACCAGGTCCTGAGGTTCATCGAGGAGGGGAAGCTCATCCTCGGGATCTGTAACGGCTTTCAGCTCCTCGTGAAGATGGGATTGGTGCCCGCCATGGGGGGGCGGTATGGGCAGCAGCAGGCGACCCTCACCTTCAACGACTCCGGCCGCTTCGAGGACCGCTGGGTCTATCTCAAGGTCAACCCCTCCTCTCGCTGCGTCTTCACCCATGGGCTCGAGAAGCTCTACCTGCCGGTGAGGCACGGGGAGGGTAAGTTCCTGGTGGCGGACCATGGAGTCCTCGGGAAGCTCTTCGAAGGGGGCTTCGTGGTCCTGCAATACGCTGACAGGGACCTCAACCCCACGATGCAGTACCCCCTGAACCCCAACGGCTCCGATGGGGCCGTGGCGGGGATCTGCGACCCGAGCGGCAGGGTCTTCGGCCTCATGCCCCATCCCGAGGCCTTCCACCACTTCACCAACCACCCTCGCTGGAGGAGGGAATCCCTGCCTGAGGTGGGAGAGGGGGTGGAGATCTTCAGGAGGGGCGTGCAGTTCATAAAGGAGAATGTCCTCTGAGGAGGGGGAGATGACCAAGAGGGATCTGGTCCAAAGGCTCGCTGAGAGGTTAGAGATCAACCAGAAGGAGGCCAAGGTGATCGTGGACACCGTCTTCGAGGAGTTGGAGGAGGCCCTGGCCCGCGGTGAACGGATCGAGGTGAGGGGTTTCGGCAGCTTCGTGGTCAGGACCCAGCAGGGGCACAGGAGCCGCAACCCCCGTACCGGCGAGCCCATAGATGTCCCCCCGAAGAGGTTTCCCCGTTTCAAGACCGGAAAGGAGATGAAGGAGCGGATAAACCGTTCGGCGGTCAGTCGAAGTCCCAATAAGGGCGAAGGGGCTCCCTGAACTTCTCCAGGGTCTCCGCTACCCTCCCGAAGGCCTCGTCCTCTTCCTCCCTCAGTTGATCGCGGTCGAAGTTGACCTCCCCTGTGAGCCTCCTCACCACCTCCACCACGGAGCGAGCCACCCCCTGGACGTGGTATCCCCCCTCTAAGGTCAGGACCACGGGGCCTGATGTCTCTTGGGCCATCTTCAGCACCAAGTCCATCAGGCGGGCAAAGCCCCTCTCGGTGACCTTCATCCCCCCTAAGGGGTCGTGGTGGTAGGTGTCAAAGCCCGCCGAGACCAGGATCAACTGGGGGCGGAACTTCAGGGCGATGGGCCTCAAGTGGTGGCGGAAGATGTTGGCGTAATCGCGGTCGTCGTGGCCCACCCTCAGGGGGCAGTTGACCGTGAACCCTTTCCCCTCACCGCCCCCTATCTCCTTCCAATGGCCGGAGCCGGGGTAATAGGGGAACTGGTGAGTGGAGAAGTAGAGGACCGAGGGGTCCTCCCAGAAGGCGTGTTGGGTGCCGTTTCCGTGGTGCAGGTCCCAGTCGACGATCAGGATGCGCTCGAGGCCCTTCCCCTGGGCGTATTTGGCGGCGATGGCCACGTTGTTGAAGATGCAGAAGCCCATGGCGCGGTCGCGCTCCGCGTGATGCCCCGGGGGCCTCACCAAGGCGAAGGCGCTCTGTAGCCTCCCCTCCAGGACGCGATCCACCGCCTCAAGAACCCCCCCCACAGCCAGCAGCGCCACCTCGTAAGTGCGGGGGCACGTGGCGGTGTCTGGGTCCAACTGGACATAGGGGGAGGACGCAGTGGCCTCTATTCGCTTGATATAGGAGGGGGCGTGGATGAGGGCCACCTCCTCATGAGTGGCCTGCCGCGGGGGGATCTCCTCGTAGCGCCCCTTGAGCTCCTCCAGGGCCCGGTATATCGCCTCAAGCCTCTGGGGGCTCTCCGGATGGAAGGGCCCCATATCGTGTTCCATGTAGCGCTCGTCCCTGACGATGCCTGTGCTCGCCATCTCAACCTTCGAGCCTCTCCAAGGTCTCCAGGTAGGCCTCTATCCTGGTCCTTATCTGGGCCTCTGAGTAAAAACGCGGATCGCCCATGTCGGCCTCGAAGACCAGGGCAGGGATCCCCGTCTTCTCGCTGAGCAGGTCTCGCAGCTCGTGCACGGCGAAGGAGACCGCCTTGCAGCTCCGGTTTATGAACATGATCATGCCGTTGAGGCTGTAGCGTTCGAAGAGATCCAGGGCCATCTCGGCCCGCTCCTCCAAGGTCACGTTGGAGAAGACCGAGACGTAGTTCTCCGCCAAGGTCTCGAGGGGGTCCTTCTGCAGGTCGAACTCGTAGCTCCAGGCGTGCACGTACAGCGACGTAAGGATGGCCGCCCCATAGGAGGCCAGCAGGTTGAAGTGGTCCCTGAACTTGAACCAGATGGGGAGGTTCTCCCAGTAGAGGCGGAAGCGCTCATTGGGCACGGCCCCCTCGCCTCGGTCGGCCTTCTGCTGTACCTCGTCCACCAGCGTCCGATAGTAGAGGACCGCCTGAGGGGTGCCGCGCAGATAGACGGTTATGGCCATGTGGATCAGCGCATCGAAGATGGTGATGGGAGAGGGCTTGTAGGAGGCCATGTCGAGGAACTTCCGATAGAGGCGGCTCGCCTCATCCGAGAGCCTTACCACCTCCCTCAAGCGGTCGTAGTCGAACCTCTTGCCCGTGAGTTCTTCGAGGGCGGAGATGAGCTCCTTCAACTGCTCCACACAATAGCGGATGATGCTCTTTCGGGCCTCTCGGTCCCTTATCCATTGAGGGGTGTCGAAGACGAACAGCGGCACCCGGTACTGTCGGGAGAGCACCTCGAACCACTTGGTCAGGGTGAAGCATTGGGCGTTACAGGCCAGCAGGAAATCGGGGTCGGGGATGCCCCCCATGGGGCTCTTGCCAACAAGGCGGTACCCCAGGTCGCATCGGGCGTAAGCGCAGAGGTGGGAGGTGTAGCCCTCGTTCTCCATGGCCTCGGACAGCTCCGTGCAGAGCCTCTTGGTGATGCAGGCCACGGAGTGGTTCTCGGGGTAGATGGGTATGATGTCGTGGGCCACGAAGATCTCCACGGGGGAGACAGCCGTGGTGTAGGCCACGTATTTGCCGTGTTCGTGGGCAGTTCGAGCCTCCTCCAGGTACTGAGCGGTGAGCTCCTTGGCCAACTCCTTGGCGCTCTTCGGTTTTTCCCCTTGCATGGTCATACCCTCCCCAATACCGCCTCGCAGAAGGCCTCGATGCGGGTCTTCATGAGGGCCAGGTGGGTGCTCTGGTACTCGGTCTCGACCACCAGCATCGGTGTTCCCTCTTCGCGCATCTTCCGCTTTATGTCGGGCAGGTCGTAGTCTTGGGACTCGCAGTACTTTATGTGGATGTAGAAGATGGCCTGGGCTGCGTACCCCCTGTAGAGCTCGATCAAGTCCCTGTATATCCGCTCCACCTGGTCGTTGATGGGGCTGAAGTTGGGCCTGGAGACGTGCCGCTCGGCCATGGCCTCGATGGGGTCCCCCTCCTCTGAGACGTCGTAATAGATGTAGCGGGATGCCGTGGGCAGGTTGTCGGCCACGACGTTGGCCCCTACCTCGTCGAGCAGGTCGTAGATCTGGGGGGGCTCCACCACGATGCCGGCCACTACGGCGGGAAAGTGCCCATAAGCGACTCCCTTCTCCGCCTCCCCTTCGGCCCATTGCACCAAGGGCTTGAGCAGTTCGGTGTGCTCGGACCGATCCATGAAGAAGGCGGCCTTCACCACGTCGAAAAACTCACGGTTCGAGAGCAGCCCCGGGGCTCGGCGCTTCACGTCGTAGAGCCTCCTGAGCAGGGCCCTGTTTTCGTTGAAGAGACGGATGCTCCGTCGAAGGTCATCATCCGTTATGGCCCTACCGGCGTAACGGCCGAGGCTCTCCCTCAGGCGCCTCATCTCCACGGCCACCCATTGCCTGGCGCTCGGCCTCGAGACCTGACGGGGGGCCAAGAAGTTCTCGAAATAGCGGTCTTGGAACCGCCGTTTCCAGATATCGCACAGGTGCTGCGTGGTGTCGCAGACCTGTGAGAGCACGAAGCCGTCGAAGAAGTCCGGCTGGTAGGCGAGCACCAGCTCCAGATTGCTGCGGGCCAGGGAACAGCAGTTATCGGGCATCAGGGCCGCCGATACCCTGATGGGTTCGTTGGTGCCCAGGATCAGGAAGGGGTGTAGGCCTGCAGCGTGGATCAACTCTTCGGGCACATCTGCCAGGGTGCTCCCGATGACCTTCTTCTTCGCCCGGAGGTCCTTCAGGGCCTCAAAGGGTTTGTTGGCCACCTCCAGTAGCCTCTCAAGGAGCCTTTCCTTCATCACTTCCTCCTTATCTCATCAAGCTCGGCAAGAAGAGGGCCAGTTTTGGGAAGGGGATGAGGATCAGGGACGTCGCTATCAAGGCGGCCAGGAAGGGCAGGGCACCCTTGAAGATCTCCTCCAAGGGCACCTCCTTGGCCACGCCGCTGACCACGTAGACGTTGACCCCCACCGGTGGTGTGATCACCCCCATCTGGGTCACCAACACGACGATCACCCCGAACCAGATGGGGTCGTAACCCATGGATGTGACCACGGGATAGAAGATGGGTATGGTCAGCAGGATCAGGGCCAGGGCGTCCAGGAAGCAGCCCCCGATCAGATATACACCGATGATCACCGCCATGATGGCCCAATGGGGCAGGGGCAACTCCGCTACCCACTTGGCCAAGGCGTAGGGGATCCTCGTGACGGCTAAGAAGTGGCCGAAGATGGTGGCCCCGGCCACTATCAGCAGTACCATACACGAGATCCGGGTGCTCTCGAGCATCGCCTGGATGAAGCCTTGCCAGCTCAACCTCCGACGCAAGATGGCCAACACTATGGCCCCTCCTGCCCCTACGGCCCCTGCTTCGGTGGGGGTGAAGAAGCCGGCGAAGAGCCCGCCCATGACCAGCATGAAGAGGGTGAGGGTCTCCGCCACACCGCTCAGGGACCGGAGCCTCTCCTTCCAACCGGCCCTGGAGCCCCTCGGGGCTACCCCGGGGTTGACCTTGGTCCAGATGTAGATGGTCAGACAGAAGAGGCCGGCCAGGATGAGCCCGGGGATGATCCCTGCGATGAAGAGCTTTCCGATGGACTGCTCCGTCATGATGCCGTAGATGATGAAGATGACGCTCGGTGGGATGAGGATCCCGAGGCTGCCCCCCGCTGCCACGGTGCCGGTGGCCAGGCGGCTATCGTAGCGAAAACGCTTCATCTCCGGTAGGGCCACCGTGGCCATGGTGGCGGCCGAGGCGTTGGTGGAGCCGCAGATGGCCGCAAACCCGGCACAGGCCCCCACGGTGGCCATGGCCAACCCCCCAGGATAGTGGCCGAAGAAGGTGTAAGCGGTGTCGTAGAGCCTACGGCTGATGCCGGCGTGGAAGGCCACCTGTCCCATAAGGATGAAGAGCGGCACCACCGTGAGGCTGTAGGAGCCGAAGATGGCGAAGATGTCCTTGGCCAGGAGGCTCAACCCTGCCTCCAGGTTGACCACGTAACTGAATCCGACGAAGCCCACCAGGGCCATGACGAAGCCTACGGGCATTCTTGAGAAAAGAAGCACGATCAGGACTACGATACCGATGAGGCCCAAAGTGGTCGGGTCCATGTCATTCCTCCCAACGGTACCATTCCCCGGGGCCTCTGGCGAGCATGAGAAAGATGTCCCCGAGGAGTATGAGAGAGACTACCAAGGCGGAGAACGATATGCCGTACAACACGGGGAAGAAGGGAAGCTTCAGGGTAAGGGATACCTCACCACTGGCCTTCAGGTCGTTCCCGTAAGACCAGCACTCGTAGGCGATGAGCAGAAAGAGGCCTATGCCCATGAGGTGGGTGATGAGGTAGATGATCCCCTGGATCTTGAGGGGGAGCCGTGAGACCACGACCTCCACCGCCACATGGCCCCGTTCAAGGGTGGTCTCGGCCAGGGCGAAGGAGATGACCACCGCCCCCAGGAAGCCGACGATCTCGTAGGTCCCGAGGATGGGGCGGCGAAAGCACCTGAGGATCACGTCTGCGCAGGTAAGAGCCGTCATGCCGACGAGGCTCCAACCCGCCACCCAGTTCAAGACCCTCGACAGCCGCTTTATAAAGCGCAGTAGATCAAGCATCCCTTGCTCCCTAACATGAGAAGGGGGCGACGAGTTCTCCCCGCCACCCCCTTCCCTAAGCCATGGTGGATTTCGCTCCTCCTACTTTCCTCCGCACTTCTTTATCAGGTTTCTTATGGCCTCGACGTACTCCTTGCCAGGCAGGCCTTTCTTCTCGACCCCGGCTACGTACTCGTCGAGGACCGGCCGAACCGCCTTGGCCCAGCGGGCGCTCTCAGAGGCTGACAGAGGGATGATCTTGTTGCCGAGGCTGAGGGTGAACTTGCGGCCCTCCGCATCGCTGGCGTCCCAGGCATCGCCGTGCTTGGCGATCCACTCCTCGCTCACCTCCTCGAAGACCTTCTGGATGTCCTCCGGCAGGGAGTTCCACTTCCTCTTGTTCATGACCACGAACATACCGGTGGTGTAGCCGATGCTGTAGCACTCCACCGTGTACTTGATCACCTCTGCTTGCTTCCAGCCCTTGAGCACCTCCATGGGGCTGAAGGTGGCGTCCACCACCCCCTTCTGCAGGGCCTCATAGGTCCCGCCTTGAGGCATGGCCACAGGCACTGCCCCCAAGGCCTTGGCCACCTTGGCGCTAAAGCCGGTGGAGCGGATCTTGAGCCCCTTCAGGTCCTCCATCTTGTAGACGGCCTTCTTGCTGTGGAGCAGCCCCGGCCCATGGGCGTGAAGGTACAGCACCTTCACCTCATCCAGCTCTTTGGGGCGGAACTTCTTGTAGAACTCGTTGATCACCCGGGTGGCCACCTTTCCGCTGGGGTAACCCATGGGCAGGTCGATGGCCTCGATGGCGGGGAAACGCCCCCTCGTGTAGGCGAAGCAGCTCATCCCGATGTCCGCCACCCCTTTGATCACTCCGTCGTAGATCTGGTTCCCCTTGAGGAGGGCGCCGCCGGGGAAGTAGGTGATCTTGACCTTTCCACCGGTGCGCTTCTCTACTTCCTTGATCCAGCTCTCGCCCAGCTTGGCCTGGATGTGTGTGGGTGGGAAGAAGTTCGCGTAGTTTAACTCGATGACCTTGTTACCAGCGCAAAGACCGTAATCGAAGACTAAGAAGGTTGCAAAGGCAAGGGCTACCAGGATGAAAACTATCTTCCTTCCCATTTCCCCTCCCTCCTTGCATTATTTAATGTCATCTTGTTTTAAAGCTTGACCCTCCAGATAACGCCTTCTAACCTTTCCCTTCATCCCGATTCGCCTATCTTTCACCCCCTTTCAAATAAAACAGCTTTCTTCAAGAGCTAATAATTATACGGGCTCCGGGACTTTGTCAAGGCCGAGTTTTTGGCTGAGGGGCATGGGAAGGGTACCGCGAGACTCGCGATGGCCACAGATGGCGGAGGACTTGACCGCCTCCCGCACGGTCGGGGCTTCCCCTTTGCTTCGGAGGGCTGCTAAAGTCCTTAAGGGCCGAAGGGAGCTGTGAGATGCCTCGTGCAAGGGTTCCCCTTCGGTGCCTGTCACAGCTTTAAAGGAGGGGGATGACATGAAGGACGGTCTCATATGGGCTGATCCCAGCCGAGATGAGGTGAGGACCACCTGTAAGCTATGCCTCAACTATTGTGGGGTTATCGTCTACAGGACCGAGGAGGGGATGAGGTTGAAGGGCGATCCAGCCCATCCCTTGTCCAAGGGGTTTCTGTGCCCGAAGGGTCTTGCGGCCCTTCAGATCGCCACCCACCCGGCCAGGATAAGGTATCCCCTCAGAAGGGCCGAGGCCAGGGGAGCCCAGAGATGGGAGCGGATCAGTTGGGGGGAGGCCATAGGCGAGATCTCCTCGAGGCTTAAACAGATCCTGGAGCGATATGGACCGGAGGCGGTCCTCGTGAACGCCCTGCCGCCTAAGGACCCTACCATCTGGCTGGCCTTTGCAAAGGCCATCGGGACGCCCAATTTCTTCAGGCATGACCACCATATATGTTTCACCCCGCAACTGATCGCCGACAATCTCACCTTTGACAGCCTGGCGACCTACCTCTGCCATACCGAGGAGGATGCCGCCAAGATGCGCACCGTAGTGCTCTGGGGCGTCAATATGCCGGAGACCAATCCAGCGAAGGCCCTGGTGATCAAAGAGGTCAGGAGGTCAGGGGCCAAGTCGATAGTGGTGGACCCCAGGCCCACCAAGCAGGCGAGGGAGGCCGACCTCTGGCTGAGGGTCCGACCAGGCACGGATACGGCGTTGGCCTTGGGGATATTGCACGTGATAGTGAAAGAAAAACTGTACGACAAAGAGTTCGTCGCGAGATGGACCTATGGATTTGATGAGCTCGAACGACACGTCGAGGACTACCCACCGGCAAAGGTCGCAGAGATAACTTGGGTGGACGAAGGCTCCATAGTAGAGGCGGCAAGGCTGATAGCGACCAACAAGCCCTCGGCCATAATCACCTTTGTCGGTTTGACCATGGGAGGGAATTCCATAGATGCGATAAGGTCCCTCGGCCTCATCGCAGCAGTCACCGGCAACGTCGACGTAAGAGGGGGAACGTCATCAAGGTCCCCTCTCCGACGAAGAGGTTCTCCCTTCCCCCTGAGGTGCTCGAGAGACAGATCAGCGCGGACAGATTCCCCCTTCTCTCGGGCCCCTCTGCCCTAACGGGGGCCTTGACCTCCCCCCATCCCGCCCACGTCGTGGAGGCCATCACGACGGGCGAGCCCTATCAGGTGAAGGCCCTCCTGACCAACTCCAACCTCCTGACCTCCCTCGAAGACAGCAAGCGGGTCTTGAAGGCCCTGCTGAACCTCGACCTATTGGTCGTCTTTGAGCTCTTTATGACTCCGACGGCTGAATTTGCCGATTACGTGCTCCCTGTAACCTGGTTTCTCGAGTCCGACACCATCACCGAATACATGGGCCTGAACTTCATAGCTGCAAGGAGCAGGGCCCTTGAACCCATCGGAGAGGCCAGGGAGGAGGGGGAGGTCCTGCTGGAGATCCTGAAGTCCTTGGGCATGTCCGACAGGGTCCCCTTCGAGGACTACAGGGGTTATCTCGATTATCGGCTGTCGCCCCTGGGGCTGGATTTCGATCACTTCGTGGAGGTCGGCTACGTCGTCAACCCCTACATAGAGCGGAAGTACGAGAAGGGGCTGTTGCGGCCCGATGGGAAGGAGGGCTTCAACACCCCTTCGGGCAAGGTCGAGCTCTATTCGACCATTCTCGAAGGCCACGGCTACGGTCCACTGCCCGTCCATAGGGAGCCAAGTCCCGGCCCCTACGCCACTCCCGATCTCTTCAAGGAGTACCCCTTCATACCCATCTTTGACACCTAAGCCTTGGATTTGATCCCTCAGGGGGCCCCAAATGCCCAAGGGATGGCATCGAGTCTTTTCAGCCAACGAAAATTGTAGTGCCTAGAGATTTGAGGTTGGTCTTGACATCCACCAATTTGCAAAAATAACTGTGCTATGTACGTGCGGGTGAAGCGGTTCCGCAACAAGGACGGATCGGTCAGGGAGTACCTGTACATCGTCAAGGGAGTGCGCGTGGACGGAAAACCCCGCCAGAAGGTGGTGGCCTATCTGGGC
>Ga0190360_1000441_pt1 | contig 23695 bp, 20 predicted proteins | sample 48721834_MG_FD_161271 | JGI IMG/M metagenome (GOLD analysis project Ga0190360, IMG submission 161271) | Hydrothermal vent microbial mat bacterial communities from Southern Trench, Guaymas Basin, Mexico - 4872-18-3-4_MG | ecosystem: Environmental > Aquatic > Marine > Hydrothermal vents >... | reverse complement strand
TAGTTATTGTCTTTTTTCACGATTCACGATTCACGATTCACGATTCACGGATCATGGTCTTTGATGTCTGTCTTTTCTCACGAATCACGATTCACGAACCACGAATCACGGTCTTTATGTCTTTCTTTTTTCCTTGCTTTTCTTTTTATACTTCTCCTACCTTGCTTCTCTTCTTGCTTCTCTCCTACCTTGCTCTTCGTTCTATATCGACCCCTACCTCGCTCTTCGTTCTATATCAGCTCCTACCTTGTCTTACCCTACCTTGTCTTACCGTATAGAATACCAAAAGAATAAGAATACCTGATTAAAATGGATTACCAAAATTGATATACAATCTCCCCTTATCCTTGGGACTAACATCCGTGAATCTCTTACCATAGTCGACTCTTATAGGTCCAATAGGTGTCATAAAGCCAATGCCGAACCCTGCTCCCTTTTTCACATCCCCAAAATTGAGTTGTTTTGAAAAGAGAAAAAGATTCCCTCCATCATAAAAAAGGTAAGAATAGAACCATTTATTTAGCCTGATCCTCGCCTCCAGGTTAAATAGAAATAGGTATAGCCCACTTCTCTGTCCCCTTGAATCCAGAGCTCCTATGGAAGCATTGTCATATCCCCTTATCGAACTCCAACCACCAAGCTCAAATCTTACGTCCGGTGTAATGTTTTCAGGATCCATCCTTGGCACCGTATACCCAAACCTTGTGTGAATAGCAAAAACAGATTTTCTATATAGGGAAATATATAAAGCATCATCAAAAACGTACCTCTCAAACTGATTATACCCTCTAAAAAATCCTCCTGCGTATTCGTAGCTAAAAGATAGATAATAACCTTTAAAAGGGTTAATGATATTATCCCTCCCCTCAGAAAAATACTGCACCATAAATGAGTTCGTTGCCTTTGCAAGTGCAAATGTATCCACACCAGCAACAGGACCTGAGGTGTCGAGTTTTGCCTCTCTAAAATTGAAACTTGCAGAAATACGGGTCGAAGAAAGAATGTACTTTTGAAGTTCTACATTCAGAAGTTCAAGCCATTCCCTATACTCCTTCTTTTTCACATATCTGTATTCAGGATGTAGAAGAAAATGGATATTTTTTCCAAGAAAATATGGTTCTTCATAGTCAACCCCTACATTTACATAAAATTCCCTTCTAAAATTAAAAGAGTTGTTTATTTTTAATTCTATCTTCTGCAGGTTATTAAAGAGGTTGTTATTTCCCCAATCTACATTTAACATTATTCTGTCTGGTGATTCATAACCTGTGCCAAATCCAAACCAGCGAGCAGGGGTTTCCTTCAGATGAAAATGAACAATAAGTGAATCTTTTGAAACCTTTTGCAAGGAAAAATTCACGTCAGAGAAAAGTAGGGTCGAATAAAGCCTCGATTGCGAGCGATAGGCATCCCGTGTAGAATATGCTTTTCCCTTCTTTAGTACAATCTCCCTTGTTACAATTTTTCTTCTTACAGATTTTAATCCATCTATAGCGATTGATTTCACATAAAATTTTGTCCCCTCTTTAATAAAAATAGTTAAATTTACACCATTAGATTCTACTCGTTTTTCCGATTTGATCTCAATATCAACATATCCAAGATCAGCATATTTTGTTGTTAGGAGATATTCACCCTTCCCAAGTTTCGCAGCATCAAAAAAATCACCTTTATGCAGGCCAATAATATCACCCAACTCTTTATCGTTGAAAACCGTATTCCCGATAAATTTTATGGTCTTTACTTTGCTTCTAATACCTTCGTAGATTCTAAAAGTAAAGTTCACCACTCTCCTTTTCTCATCAAAGTTTCCTTTTCTTTCCACAATTTTCGCATCGAAAAATCCTTTATTTCGATAGTATTCAATAAGCCTCTCCATATCTGCTCGAAGAAGTTCTTCCTTATATACACTTCCCTTTTTAACTGACATAACTGAGGCAAGATTCTTTGAAGAGATTTTCTTATTCCCTGAAAATGATATTGTCCCTATCCTTATTTCTTTATCCTGACCTTTACTAGTGAGAAATGGCATACTACACCCTCCAATGAATAAAAACAGAAAAGAAATTAAGATAAATATACGACCCGATTTTTTTAGAAATGAAATAATTACAAGAGCGGAAATCCCAATACCTGCAATAATTGCTCCTGCTATTCCCATCGCTGTAAGTATCGAGACTATGATTGCTGCAATAAAAACACCGAGACTTATAAAAAGGAACGCCTTCAAAGGAGGTATTGCAAAAATAAATGCAAGGGCACTGCCTGTCCAGGCACCCGTCACTGGCAGAGGGATACCAACAAATAATGTAAGACCAAGTGCTTCATACTTTTTTACAAGGTTTCCTCTACTTTCTGTCTTTTTAAGTAATTTTTTTATTAAAGGTACATTTGAGAATATTTTTAGAAAATAAAGTATAGGAAGAACAGGTATTAAGTTACCAATCAGTGAAAAAATTACAGCCTTATATAGGGGCAATTTTAAAACAGCAACACCAATTGGTATTCCACCTCTCAACTCAAAAATGGGTAGCATTGAAAGAAACAAAACCGACATCTCTGGACGCAAGTGAAATGCGAAGCGTAAAATTGTCTCTTTAAAAGAAGAAATCAGGAGTAACAAACCACTCCCAGAATGATAGAATTGAGCTTTGTTTCTGCAGAATCAGCCCTTGAAAGCATAACAACCGGTCTGGATGCACCTGCAATTATCCCTGCGGCTTGTACCCCTGGGGAAAGATATAGAAGTGCCTTAGCGACGCTATTCCCCGTGATAATATCGGGCACAATTATTACGTCAACATCTCCTGCGACAGGAGTATTAATCCCCTTTATTTCGGCTGCCTCCTTTGATAAAAGGATATCCATTGCAAGGGGACCATCAATAATGGCATCCTTAAACTCTCCCCTTTGATACATCTTTGTTATTACTGCCCAATCCTCTGTATCTTTCATATCAGTATTAACAACCTCCACCGCAGAGAGAAGCCCTACCTTTGGTTTCTTGATTCCAATGGAGGCAGCAAACGAAATAGCATTTTTTATAATTTCAACCTTGGTCTTTAAGTCAGGGTGAATACACATACCACCATCAGTAATAAATAAAATTTTTGTGTAAGAAGGAATATCAAGAAGGGCTATATGGCTTAAAACCCCTCTACCTCTTAACCCCCGTTCTTTATTGAGAACACCCTTTAAGAAAAGCGAAGTAGAAACAGTACCCTTGAGCAATAAATCTGCTTTATTGTCTCTAACCATTGATACTGCTTTTTTTACAGCGTCTTCAGACCCCGATGCTGGAATTACCTCAAACCTATTTGAGTATTGTGAGAGTTTTAGAGGGTCACCAGTCAAAATAGGTTCAATTATCCCAAGCTCAAAAGCCTGTTCCACAGCTTTAATCTCATTCTCCTTTTCTGCATTGGCTATCACGAGCCTTTTTCTTTCAATCCCTTTTGCCCTATCTACAAGATCTGAAAATCTCATTTTTCCTCTATAAAAATATTTTACGAATTTTTTTGGAATTGTCAAATGGATAAAAAATCTCAAAAAGACAGGAATAGGATACAGGGCATAGTAAAAAACAAAAAAAATTTAAACGATATTACTGCAAAAAAGAAAAATAAAAAGCCCCCCAAAAGGGGGGCTTTTTATTTAACCTATCTAATTACAAGGGCCTTGCTTGTTCCAACCTCCTTACCATTGTAGGTAAGTCTATAGAAATAAGCACCACTGGAAACACCCTCTGCCTTCCAGTAATACTTATGTATACCACCATTGAGTTTACCCTTAATAAGGTTGGCTATATGCCTTCCAAGACCGTCGTAGATATCCAGGCTGACATTGCCTTTGGCTGGAATAGTGAATTTGATACCTGCACTTCTCTTTCCTGTCACCATAATGTTCTTTGTAAGGAGTCTCGCCATTGCTATCGGATTAGGATTATCATTGTTAACCCCAGAGATACCAAAGAACTTTGTAATTACATCAATGGTAACAGAATCTGCAGCCGCCTCATCTATATCGTCAAGCATAAATGTATCTCCAGCAGCATCGTACGGTGCAATGTCATCCCAGGAGAAGTAGAAATTCACTACCTGTGAACCATTTGAAGTATTATTAAAGTAGTAGGCGACGTTCTCACCTAAAGGCAAGAAGGCAAATGGTATTGCACCTGTTACCAATGAATCATATACACCTGTCCAGTTATCACCTGGACCAAGTACCCAGTAGAATGGTGCAATAACAAGCTTTGCATATGGGTTAAGACCGAAAAGATTGCCAAAGTATGGATCTGCTGGATCACCTGTTATGGAGAATGAGTCTGCAGTATTATAGTCATCATACATACCTGCAATACCAAGATGTGTCCTCGCCCAGTGACCGGCAGGAACAGGCTGTTGACCATAACCAGGTGTAACACCAAGTGCATAACCCTGATCCTGATCCGCAAGCCAGAGATTACCACCATTGTCAAGAAGCTTCTTCACTATGGCTGAATCTTGATATGCAAAGATCTGACCCCATCCTACGCCAAGCTCGGGTGAACCCCAACCCATCCAGACAATGGTCCTCTGGGTATCACTGGTTGCAGATGCATAGAAGTCAAGCACAGATGAATCTGCATTTCCATACTGGTCTGTATCCCAGAAATCAAGGACATTACTATAATTCTTCCAGACAGGCCCACCGTAGTAACCATAATTGTAATACCAGTAGTAACCAAACCTTGCCCATCCATAGGATACTGAATTATAGTCAACAAGCAATAGAAAGTTCCCAGGTGTGCCAGAACGGATAACATAGGAATATGTTGTAGAGTCGTCTGTCCTTCTACCCTGTAAGTCAATGGCAGAGACCCAGTATGTAACCGTATCACCAACACTAACGCCAGGAATAGAAAATGCAAATACACCATTGGTTGAATCGCCATAAACGATATTTGAAATATCGTCTACGATACTATCTATAGCACCACTATTCACCTGATAGTAAAGTATTGCATGTTCTACACCACTCGATTCAGCAGGTAAACCAAAATCCTCCCACCATACATTCACCGTTCTTGGGTCTGTAGAATAGTTATCTGGAAGATCTTCACAGGCCTTTAGACTTGGGGGCGGGTTACCATAAAATCTAACAAGTGCCCATACATAAAGAAAATGGTAGGATGAATACCAGCCGTATCCATATCCCCTGTCCCTGTGCATCAAGGTATGATATGGGGGATTACAATTTGCATATATATATGGATTTGGTGAAGAGTCGCCCTGTGCCTTTACCCAGCCAACACCAAATATCTTTAATGAATCGTCATAGGCAAGAGAAGAGATATCAAATGTATCCTCATCCACATAGTGTGGCTGATCAGGTGTTGGGACAACAGATTCTGGTTCTGAGGCAAGGATGTTTAAGATAGGTGAAGAAGGGTTACCCGGAGGATTAGAATGATACTCAGGGAAACTATCCGTATAATAACCAACATCGGTATTATGATTCAGTTCTGCTACAAATAGTGTAACCTGATTCATATTTCTATCGGTATAGGTATAGCGAAATTTGACCTTTAGGAGTGAACAGGGAGCAGGTGGATTGAACCACACCATCATAGTATCAAGATCAGTGATGCTACCAAGATAGTAACTACAGGGGGGACCCATATAAGTAAGCCATTGATCAACAGTTGCTTTTGTATTTGTGAATAGTCTATCTTTAATCCTGGATGATATCCTGGGCCTGCTATTAAGCGGGACAATTTCACTCTTTTCTCCTGGTCGTGCAGGTAATAGATATGCGTCAAACGAGAGTGCATTTAGCGAAAAAACAAAGGATAAAAGGAATAAAAACCTATACATTTTTCCCTCCCTGTTTATATATAAATAATAACACTGAATGCTCAAAAATCAAATATTTTTTAATAGAAATTAAGTAATACAAAGAATTGCAAATATACTATTCCCTTCTTTTAAGTTTTAGATTCAGGAAATTGCCCCAGGATTTTCTTAAGATAAAGTGCATTTTTTACTGCATACCCCCTATAATCGTTATTAAAGTAAACATAAACGTCCCTACCCTCATTGGAGAAAAATTTTATTTTTTTTGAAATCTCTTTTAGCTCCTTCTGGGTATAACTTGATGCATACCAGATTTTTCTACCGTGAAGCCTGAAATAAACAAAATCAGCCGTTTGAATTGTGGGAGTATTTATATCCGGTGAATCTATGAATGCAAGTGCTATATTTTTATTTCGTAAAATTTTATAGACTTCTTCGTCAAACCATGATTCATCTCTAAATTCTAAAGCCCATCTATAATCGTTTCTTAAAAAGGCAATTAGAGAAACCAGTGCCATGGTATCCTTTTTGTACCTTTTAGGAAATTGGATGAGAATAGGTCCTCTTTTTTCTCCAAGGAGGTATGCCCTTTTTGAAAATAGATACAATGTATAGGATACAGTTTTTGGTTTTTTTGAGTATGTAATGTATCTTGATGCCTTTAATGAAAATATAAATTTATCAGGGGAATGTTTCCTCCATTTTGAAAATGTTGTTTCTTTTGGAATTCTATAAAAAGAATAGTTTACTTCAACAGTATTAAAAAAAGTCGTGTAGTACTCAAATCTTTTATTTCTTTTTAAATTATTGGGATAAAAGACGTTTGTCCAATGGTCATATTCCCATCCTGAAGTGCCTATAGCAATCACCTACACCTCTTTTTAGCCTATTATATTTTTTGAGATCTCGTTTACCCGGTGATTAATCTCATCTTCATCAAAATGAGCCAGTTTCCCATTTCTTACAACGATTTTTCCATTTACTATGGTGTATGCGGTCTGATGATTAAATCCAGTAAACACAATAGATGCGAGTGGATCTGAAAGACTCCCTGCATATTGAAGTTGGTCCATATCGTAAATCACTATATCAGCACCTTTGCCCTCTTCAATACTTCCCAATTCCAGAAAATTTAGCAGCCTGGCGCCACCCTTTATTGCAATCCTTAGTGCCTCTCTTGCTGTGAGCCCTGAGGGTCCATACCTTATTCTCTGGAGTAACATGGCATTCCTTACCTCACCCAGCATATCAGATGTATCATTGGATGATGCCCCATCCACCCCAAGCCCTACCGTTATTCCCATATCAATCATCTCCCTGATCCTTGCGATCCCTGACCCAAGGCGCATATTGGATGTAGGACAATGAGAAATCCCTGTATTTGTCTCTTTTAATAAATTTAATTCATCATTCTTGAACCAGATACCATGTGCAAAGAATACATCCTCGCCAAGCCATCCAAGTTCTTTCATAAGCTCTAAGGGCCTTTTCCCATAAGTTCTTCTACAGTATTCTTCCTCCTCTTTGGTTTCGGCAAGATGGGTATGCATTCTTACACCGTAACTCCTTGCCAGTTTAGCAGTTTCTATCATAAGTTTTTTATCCACAGAGAATGGGCTGCAGGGTGCAAGAATAATTCTTCTCATTGATAGTGGTGACGGATTATGATGTTTTTCAATAATTCGCCTCATATCCTTGATTACCTCATCCTTACCCTGGATCACACTGTCAGGAGGAAGTCCTCCATTTGATTCACCCCTTGTCATTGATCCCCTTGAAGGTGAGAATCTAATGCCGATTTCCTGTGCTGCATCAAATTGTATTCCCATAATATCCCCTACAAAACGGGAGGGGTAAAGATAATGGTGATCTGCTGTTGTAGTAGCGCCAGTTTTTAAAAGTTCGGCGGTTGCAAGAAGTGTCGACCAATAGATAGCTTTTTCATCAATCTTTTCCCATACAGGGTATAGAGTTTTCAACCAATCAAATAATTTTGCGTTTTGAGCTTTGGGGAGATTTCTTGTTAATGTCTGGAAAAAATGGTGGTGTGTATTTATCATACCAGGAATAACAAGATGATGTGAGCAATCGATTATTTCAACATCATTTATTTCTTCGTTGGATAACTTGATATCCTTTGAAATTTTTTCTATTTTATTTCCCTTTATCAGGATATTCTGATTCCTGATTTCGTCTCCATTATCGTTAAAGGTTGCTATATAGAAGCAATCTTTTAATAATATTAACTTATCTTTTTTCACCAGACTATATTAATTTTTAATGTTGCTATGTCAAGAAAATAATTTTCTATGTTGTTCACATGGTGTCAGTCTCTAAATTTTAAATTTTACTAAAGACATAAAGGCGTAATATAGTCAAAATGTAGTCAAGACACAAAGGAGGACATAAAGGGCAGAATACAGGAGACAGAATATAGTAAAGGCAAACGACGAGATGCGAAGCTCAACTTTCGAGTTTACATATATTTTTCTTTTAGAAGACCAAAAAGACCAAAAAGAAAAGACTAATTATTTCGGTATCCACTTATCTCTCTTCCATTTTATCCAGTTGGATATTATTTTTTTATAATATTTAGTGACATTTTTTTATAATAACAACGAACAAAAAGTCCTTTACATATTATTTATTTCATTGTATAATAACAATCCAAATATTAAATTCTATAAAGGGAGGCATAATGGAAGAAAAAAGGCACTATGTTTCGTATGTTTTTGTTGGGTGTATCCTTATTGGGATAGCCACTGGGTTATTCTTTGATAGGGTTTCTGTAGGGACTCTTGGTGGTGTGGGGCTTGGTTTTATTCTCTGGGGTATACTTACAGCAAAAAAATAAACAAAGAAACTAATTTATTCTATTATTTTTTGATGGGAACATCATTTATCTCCTATCAGACGAACAATGAGAAAGGAGCGTAAAATGGATAGATTTTTGACAAAATGTGTTCATAACGGAATCCATCGGTCAAGAGAGAGGGCAATAAATACCCCTATATATCAATCCAGCACCTTTTTATTAAAGGAGGAAGATTATAAAAAATTGATCCAGGGAAAGGGAAGGGAGATAAATATATATTCGAGATATGGTAACCCGACGAGAAGGAGTGTTGAAGAGAAGATTGCATCCCTTGAGAATACTGATGATGCCTTGAGTTTTTCTTCGGGTATGGGTGCCATCGCTTCTACCCTTATTACATTCTTAAAGCCAGGTGACAAGATATTAACCACGATTGACATTTACGGTGGGACGTGGACGTTTATTGCTGATTTTCTTCCGAGGTTCGGAATAAAGGCTGAGTATGTCAACCCTGTAAAAACTGACAAAATAATAAAAGAAATGAAGGGAAAGAAGGTGTTGTTTTTTGAATCCCTATCAAACCCGCTTTTAAAACTTATTGATATTGATAAAATTTCTAAAAATAAAAAAAAGGGTCAATTATTAATAATAGACAACACCTTTTTAACACCCTTTAATTTTAATCCTGTAGAGTACGGCGCTGATCTTGTAATTCATTCTGCCTCTAAATATTTAAATGGACACAGTGATTTAATCGGAGGACTCGTCTGTGGAAATAAAAATTTAATTGATAGAATCTGGTCGACTATGATTCTACTTGGTTCATCAATGGAACCAATACCCGCTTATCTTCTTGAAAGAGGGATGAAGACGTTAGGTGTAAGGATGGAAAGACACAATAGAAACGCAGAAAAGGTTGCACTCTTCCTTGAAGATCACAAAGAAGTAAAAAAAGTTATTCACCCAAGCCTGGAGTCTTATACTCAGAAAGAGTTGAAGGAAAAATACTTGAAAGTAGGCTGTGGAGGAATGATTACGTTTGTCGTTAGGGGTGGCGATAGAAGGGGACTTAAGTTCATGCATTGCTTGAAGGTGGTAAAAGAGGCATCAAGCCTTGGAGGTGTGGAAAGTCTTATTTCGATGCCTTTTAATACAAGTCATTATATCGTAAAAAAAGAGAAAAGAATCGCAATGGGTATTCTGCCTGGTACATTAAGGCTTTCAGTTGGGATAGAAGACCCAGAGGATATAATTGAGGATATAAATCAAGCCCTTATAAAGACAGCTTGATGACAAATAAAAGATGGGTTACAGAGAAGAGGTAAAATAACTCTTGACATTATTATTGGATTGTGTTATGTATCTTAAGGAATTTGGTAATGGTAGTTAGACGGGGCTGTAAGTTAAGGACTATAGTGTTTAAAAAACTTTTGATAAACAATTGAGAAAGGAGATGGGATGGAAACGTATATTGTTTTGATGGAGATGACGCAAAAAGGGCTCGATGAAATCGAAAAAGTCCCGGACTTTGTTGATACTTTTGAAAATAAGGTAAAAAAATTGGGAGGAGAATTCAAAGGATTTTATAAGGTTATGGGAAAAACAGACTATGTAACTATATTTGATGCTCCAAATGGTAAGGTAGGTCTGGCACTTGTCGTAGTATTAGGAAAAACTGGTTATTTTTCTACATTAACCTTAAAGGCTTATTCAATGTCTGAAATGAGGGAATCCTTAAGGCTATCAAAATAAGACTTGAGATAGAAATAATATACTACAGCTCCGTCTAACACTCTACCAATTTTCCCAATGTATTTTCTTTACATCATACTGAGTTCTTATTTCCTTCTTCTCTGCGGGATGACCAACTGCAATCAATGATAAGAGTTCTATATCTTCTGGAATGCGAAGAAAATCTTTTAATAACTTTTTTCTTTCTATTCTTGGATGGCATCCCAACCACACTGCACCAAGCCCAATATTGGCTGTAGCAATTAGTATATTTTCAGTAGCAGCAGAACAGTCTTGAACCCAATATCTGCTTGAAATCTTTGGGTCTCCACAAACAGCGATGCATAGTGTGGCTTCCGTTAGCATTTCGGCATACGGATGGATTTTAGCCAACCTATCAAGTTTTTTTCGATCTGTAATTACAACGAAATGCCAGGGCTTTTTATCATTTGCAGAAGGTGCAGCCATACCTGCTTCTAATAGTGCAATTATATCTTTTTTACTTACAGGTTTATCACGGTAATGCCTTATACTTCTTCTCCTAAATATGAACGTTAACCTTTGGTCCATAGACCTCCTTATTTTTTCTTAAGTGCGACAGCAATACTAAATGCGATACCTCCAAAAAGGACGACTGTAACAAATATAAAGGTAATCCATCCTCCAATACTCATACATTCCTCCCCTTTTTCTTTGCAAGTAAAAAGGCGCCTACAAAACAGATTATTAAGAGAAGCCAACCGCCGAGAAACTCTGCAAGCCTTGGATACCCTCCATAAGGAGCCTTTATAACTTCTATAAATGAAAATATTAGAAGAATCAAGGCTGCAATAGGGAGGATATATTTTATTGATATATTCCACCATTTTCCCATGCTCATTTCAGAGATGGAATTTGCATATTTTCTCATTCTATCTGCACCCATAAAGTATCCTACAGCTATTGTTTCAAACAATACTACAAGGAGAAGCCCAAAATTATTCATAAAGTGGTCAACTATATCCAACCAGTAAAGACCAGCACCAGTTGTATAAAGAATGCCAACCACAAAAGCAGCAATCGCATATCCAATATTTGCCTTTACCCTGTTATAACCAAATTTATCTCGCAGACCTGCTACCCCCCCCTCCACGAGAGAGAATGCCGAATCTATTGCCAGTGTTAGCAACATAAGGAAAAAAAGAATACCGAAGACTGGCGCAAACGGTAGATGATTTATTATGGTAGGGTATGTTATAAAGGCAAGTTCGGGACCACTTTTCATTACCTGACCAACTCCAACGCCGCTTAGATGAGCATAATAACCAAGTGTTGAAAAGACAGCAAAACCACCTACATAAGAGGTAGCTGAATTTGCAAGACTTATCAATAAGGCATTATTAACTATATCAGATTTTGGAGGTAAAAAACTGGCATACGCTATCATAATGCCAAGTCCAATGGATAGAGAAAAGAAAACTTGGGTGAGAGCGGCATGCCAGAGATCTGGATTCAGTAGCATTTTCCACTTCGGCGTAAGATAATATCTAATTCCCTCTGCAGCACCAGGAAGAGTCAGTCCTCTAATAACGAAGATAATAAGGATCAACCAGGGTATCGTTACAGTGTAGTATACAATCTTCCCTACACTCTTTGCACCCCTGCGTATTGAGTAAATGATCCACAGCCAACAGACAAATAAAGCAGCTACTATAGGCCACTGGATTTTACCAAAGTGGAATACGTTATCAGTTAAGCCAAGGAAGTTGTGATGAAAAAATGCGGCTGTGTTTGTACCCCAGGAGAGCCTAAATGAGTAAAAAAAGTAATTAAATGACCAACCCATTACAACCGAATAGTAAGTAGTAATAATAAAGGCTACAATAAGCGCAAACCATCCTGCCCACTCGAAATTTCCCTTGAAACTTTTACATTTTTCATTTCCTTCAATACCCGTTAGATTGAATTTTATATTACTTAATGCTGCAGGGGCAGAAGCGTGATATTTACGTCCAATAGCAAATTCAAGAAGAAGCAGGGGTATACCTATGATGAGGAGCACAATAATATAAGCGAATAAAAATGCACCCCCTCCATACTTGTAACAGATGTAAGGAAATCTCCAGATATTTCCGAGTCCTATGGCTGAACCAATAGCTGCAAGAACAAATGCAGCTCTATTGTCCCAATGTGTTCTTTTGACCATAAAACCTCCTTTTTATTTTGGTTAGCCTATATTTATTTTTTGAAAATGTCAAGGGAAAATTTTCATGTTGTGGTTATTATAATATGATTCTCTGTTTTATCTTCTTGACCTTGCCTGTGTTCTGATATTTGCGGAATTGTTTAAGGAGTTGCTATTAGCCTTCACCAATAGGAGATAACGCTGTTAATTATTTAAACATAATCTTGGATGTTCTTTCGAGGATCGTAACCCATACATTATTCTGTTAAAGATATTTGGACTATTGACAAATTATCAGGAGTAATTATCTTTTTCAGGAAGTTACAAGTATAAATAAAAATGGGGGTTTAAAATGAGAGGTGAAACTCGGCAGTTGATAGAGAGGGGCAAGGAGCTCCTAAATGAGGGAAAGATTCACGAGGCTCTTTATACTTTTACAAAGGCACTTGAGGAGAATCCAGAGTATCCTGACCTACATAATTTTATAGGTGCTTCACTGAGTCTTCTTGGTAGGTACCAGGAGGCAATGGATCACTTTTATAAGGCAATAGATCTGAACCCCAGCTATATAGAGGCCCATGTAAATCTTGCCCTCGTGTATAATACTATTGGAAAGATTGACGATGCGCAGAGGGAATTTGAAAAGGTAGAGATCCTTGAAAAATCGCGTGGCAGTGGTGATAAAGAGATAGGATTTTCTGCTAAAGCAAAAATCGCAAATGCACATAGGGATATTGGGAAATTATATGAAGAACTTGGAAAATATGAGGAGGCTATTCAGGAATATGAAAAGGCATTAAAACTGGCCCCTGAGTTTCTCGATATTAAGACGGCTATGGGGAAGGTATATATAGAGATGGGGGATGTAGATAAAGCAATTGGAATCTTCAATGAAATATTAGAGAAGGAAAAAAAATATATACCTGCCATATTGAATTTAGGCATTGCCTACTATAAGAAGGGATTACCTGATAAAGCAAGGAAGGTCTTTGAGTCGGGGCTTGAGTTTGAGCCCACAAATCAAAAATTAAGAATGTATCTTGGTGTAATAGAGAAAGGAGAAAAATGAATTATAAACCAACGATAAATCTTCCTCAAACCCGTTTTCCTATGAAGGCGAATCTTCCAGAACGGGAACCTGAAATACTTAAATTCTGGGAGGAAAATGATATATACAAAAAGGTATTGAATTCTAAAGACAAAAATAAAAAATTTATTATTCACGATGGCCCTCCATATTCAAATGCACATATTCATCTTGGACTCGCTTTGAATAAAATTATCAAGGATATCACAATAAAATATAAGGCATTAAAGGGTTTTTTTACACCATTTATACCAGGTTCAGATAACCATGGAATGCCTATCGAAAATGTCGTTATTAAAGAGATAGGTAGAGATAAATCACCTGAGGTTATTAGAAAAAGATGTAGGGATTTTGCGCAGAAGTGGGTTGACGTTCAAAAAAGAGAGTTTAAACGCCTTGGTTTGTTCGCATTGTGGGAAGAATACTTCCAAACGATGAATCCTGAATATGAGGGTAAGGAGCTTGAAATTTTTGCTGATATTGTTGAGAAGGGATATGTTTACCGTGAATTTATGCCTGTTCATTGGTGCCCGAAGTGTGAAACTGCCCTTGCATTGTCAGAGATTGAGTATAAAGATGTCGAATCACCTTCTCTTACATTCAGAATGAATGGGGAAGGGTATTACGCACTTGTATGGACGACGACTCCCTGGACCATTATTTCGAATGTAGCTCTGGCTGTTAATCCAGACTTTACTTATGCCATTGTTTCTGTAAATGGTGAAAAATACCTCTTGGCAAAGGATCTTGTGGATTACAGTAAAGAAAAATTTGGCTGGGAAAATATGAAGTTTGAAGCAGAAATTAAAGGCGATAAACTGATAGGGAAAAAATTTAAACATCCTTTTTTTGATAGAGAGTCGCCTGTAATCCTCGCTTCCTATGTAAGCAAAGAAACAGGTACAGGTATTGTTCATATTGCCCCAGGTCATGGTAAAGAAGATTATGAATCTGGAAGGAAATATAACCTGCCAATTCTATCCCCAGTTAATGAGAAGGGAAAGTTTACGGAAGAAGCAGGGGTATTCGCTGGCCTTACTACAGATGAAGCTTCTAAGAAAGTAATAGAGATAATGAGAAAAAATGGGAGTTTTGTTCACCTTGAGAATATCATACATTCTTACCCACATTGCTGGCGGTGTAAATCTCCTCTTATTTTCAGGGCTACTGAACAATGGTTCCTATCCGTTGATCATAATAATTTAAGAGAACAGTCACTGGCTAAAATAGAAGGTGTAAGGTGGCATCCGGAGGAAGGCAAAAATAAAATATACACTTCTGTAAAAGAAAGACCTGATTGGTGTCTTTCAAGACAGAGGATTTGGGGCGTTAATATACCTGCATTTTATTGTGCTAATTGTGGTGAGCCGTTATTAGACCCCGATGTTATTAGACATATCGCAGAAATATTCAAGAGGGAATCCTCCGATGCCTGGCATAAGCACTCAGTAGAAGAATTGCTTCCTAAGGGGATAAAATGTAAAAAGTGTGGTACTTCGGAATTCAAAAAAGAGATGGATGTTCTTGATGTCTGGTTCGATTCAGGGTCTAGTAGTTTCATAATCCTTAGTGAAGATGATTGGCCATCAGATATGTACATTGAGGGGCCTGATCAACATAGAGGGTGGTATAATTCATCTCTTATGATTGCTATGATTGAGAGGGGGTATCCACCTTATAAAACAGTTATTACCCATGGCTGGGTTCTTGATGAAGATGGAAAATCAATGCATAAGTCTCTTGGAAATGCAATAGAACCTTCTGAAATCATTGAGAAAGGTGGTGCAGAAATTCTTAGGATCTGGGTTGCTTCATCTGACTATACACAGGACGTGAAACTTGGCCCTGAAATAATCGAAAGAGCTGTTGATGGATATAGAAAGATAAGGAATACATTTCGATTTATGTTAGGAAATGTGTTTGATTTTTCTCCTGATCAAGCCATACCAGAAAATGAACTTTTCCCACAGGATAGGTATATCATCTTAAAATGGAGAAAATTACTTAAAGAGGTAGAACAGGACTATGAAAATTTTCTCTTTCACAGGGTATATAGAAAATTATACAGTTTTATTGTGATGGATCTATCATCTTTTTACCTTGATATACTAAAGGATAGGCTTTATACATGGGGTAAAAATTCGCATGGAAGGAAGGCGGCACAAACCGTTCTGTACAAAATTCTCAAAGAGTTACTAATCGTTTTTTCACCAATAATGTCCTATACTTCGGAAGAAGCTTATCAAAACCTTTCACACAGAGAGAAAGAGAGCGTTTTTCTCGAGGACTTTCCAGATATAGAAGAAATAAGTGCAGAAGAAGAAGAATTCCTTAAGGAATTTGAGGATATTGTTAATATGAGGGAGGAATTGCAACATCCAATGGAAGATGCAAGGAGAGACAAATTTATTGGAAACTCACTTGAGGCAAGGGTTCTTGTAAAGGGTGACAGTGTTTTACTCAAGAAGTATAGCAAATTTCTTCCAGAAATATTTATTGTCTCACAGGTTGATCTTACAGATGAAATAAATACAAAATATTCTTATAAAGGTGAGAAATTTCAGTATGGGATTGTTCACTCATCTGGCAAAAAGTGTGAAAGATGCTGGATTTGGTCTGAGAGTGTAGGTAGAGATAAAGAATATCCCACTCTGTGCAGTAAATGTGTAACGGTAATAAAGGAGGGTAATTTTGGACCAAAGAACACTTAAAAGGCAAGAGAAGAAATTATTAGAGATGAGGAAAGAAGTCCTTCAAAGAATCTCAGAACTTGAAGACAAAGCAAATGAAAACTCTGTTAATGCCCCTGAAGGTGTTGGGGTATTTCCTTCTCATCCAGCAGATATTGGGACAGATGAGGCATTGAGGGAAAGTTCCTCATACCTTCTGGAAAAGAATTACAAGCAATTAAGGTTGATTGAAAGAGCCCTTGAAAAATTTAAAGATAATATATATGGGATCTGTGAGGTTTGTAGTAAGAAGATCTCTAAACAAAGATTAGAGGCTATTCCATATACAAGATATTGTAAAGATTGTGCGGAGAAACTGGGGATTTCAGATTGAAGAAGGGATATTATCTTTCAATTTCCTTAATTGTCGTTATTCTTGATCAGTTTACAAAATTTTTTATAAGGACAAATCTATGGTATGGGGAGACGAGAAGAATATGGGGAGATTTCTTTAGAATTACATATAGAAAAAATCCCAATGCAGTGTTCGGAATAAGTCTTGGCAATCCCCAGGTTTCTCTTATACTTACAATAGTGGCTTTCATTTTCGTTTGCTATCTTTTTGTTATATCGAAAGAGAAGATATTTAATGTTTCTCTATCCTTCATTATTGGAGGTGCAGTAGGAAATCTAATTGATAGATTTGTGTTTAGAGGTGTTACTGATTTTATTGATATAGGATTTACGCATTTACGATGGTTTACGTTTAATGTAGCAGATAGTTTTGTGACAATAGGTATTATTATTGCATTAATTTCATATTTTGTCGAATCTGGTAAAAAGGATGTTTCTTCATCTTCTGTTAATTAGTCTTTCACAGACAACCCTTGTTTACCCCCCTTTTGCTCACACAATGGGAATAAATCGAGGAACAACTGCATATTTAAAAATCGCTACCGGTAAATCAATAGAGGTAATGAATCCAGAAGGAATATGGGCTGTAAAATTCAAATTTCTCGATGACCCCAGGACTTTTAGGGACGATGACGAACTCACAGTGTTTGCGGTAAATTCGGGTGAAAACCAGATTCTTTACAATGTCGGGTTGTTTAGTTTCGGTTCATATGGAAAATTGGGGGTAAGAGACAGTTTTCTCTGGGAGCCCACCGGGATTTCAGGTGATGAGTATGGAAATGTTTTTGTGGTTGATAAAAAAAATAACAGGGTAGTTCATCTACATTTTAATGGTAGAAAATTGATCTATGTTAATTCCATTGGCAAATTTGGAATTTTATCTGGTTATTTTAACGGTCCATCACAGGCCTCTGTTTCTCATGGAGAATTATATGTTACAGACACGGGAAATAACAGGATTGAGGTGTTTGATACCACGGGAATATTTAAGAGAGAAATAAAGGGATTCAATCATCCCACAGGTATAGCAGTCATTTCATCAAAGGATAAATGGTACAAAGAAAAGGAAGATTTCATTATAGTTATTGACTCTTACAAAAAAAGGATAAGTAAGTTGACCCCTAATGGAAGTCTATTAGCAAGATTGAGTTTCGCAGAAATTGGTCTTGAGAATAGCAATTTTGAGTATGTGGCAATTGATTATTATGGAATGATTTACATTACAGACAGTTACAATAATTGTATTCATTTATTTGACAGGAATCTAAAGTATATAACGTCCTTTGGAAGAGAAGGAAAAGGAAAAGGGGAATTCATAAAGCCTGTTGGTATAACCATATGGAGAAGATTCGGGCAGGTTTTTGTTTTGGATAAATGGAGTGTACAATATTTTTGGATAGGTCTGGATGCTTGGATGAAAGACATAAGACCATCCAAATTTAAGTCTGGAAATGGATTGACAATATTTTATTTTAATACTGAACCCGGGAGGACAGAAATAAAAATTAGAGATCGTAATGGAAATATTGTGAGAAGATTGTATAAGTCTTTTTTTAACCCTCCTGGTAACCACTATGTTGTCTGGGACGGTCTTGATGGAAAAGGTGAAAAACTTTCCCCTGGCAAATACACAATTGAAATTGATATTAAGCCGCTCTATTCCTCACGCGGTTTTTTAAAAAAACATCTTACCTCTGAGGTAGAATGTATACAATAATTTTTCTCGGTCTCAAACTGGCTGAAATTCAGTTTCCTTCTATCTACGCATACCACACCATTGATATTCTTGGGGATTCCCCTTATGCAAATGAGAAATATTATCTTTACAATCTGAAGATTAGAAGTAAGGTTTTTACTATTTCAGATACACTTTCTTTTTTTAGCAGGTCTTTCTTTTATCCCCATTCTGGGTATGGTTTAATACCGTATGTGTACAGAGGGGGGGGATTTTCTTCTTCAGTTATGTTAGCCAGTGGGAATAGAAAGGGGTGGGATTTTTCTCTTAAAAGAAACATAGGACCTGTAAATCTGGGTGGTTCGATCTATGGATATGGAATGGACAATCTCTATAAAGGTTACTTTTCTATACCTTTAATTGGAGGTAATCTTAGTGGAGGCGTGCTTAATGACGAGCGATTTTTAAATTTCTCTTCGAGGTTTATGTACCTTTCGACAGATCTATCTAACTATCTATTTGCCTTGAGACTATGGGACTTTATGGTTGGGATACAGAACAATAGGTATTTTGGTTATGCGGTACTCAGAATAAAAGACCCTCTCTTTTTGGCGCACTTTTATATAGATTCTGATACCAATTACTATATTGCCCCTATTTATCTTTTAACTGATAAGATGGCAATTTATGGCGTCCTGGCGAAAAATTCCGTTATAGGTTTTAAATCTCCTTATTTGTCATTGGAGATAGGAAAATCATCCATTTTATCTCTAACACTACCAAATATTAGTATAATAGCCTCGTACAGTGATTCCCTCTCCTGGGGAGGGAGAATAAGATTAGAAAAAAGTTTTTATAAGGATAAGATCCACCCGGGAATAATACTGGCAAGAAGAGGGGATGAAAATAGCATTCTTTTCAATCTTAGGGTAATAGGGACTACTCTATACTGGGGAGTGGATAACCCTCTGCTTTTAAGCAGAAGTTACTTATGGGGGTTTTTTCTCTCCTTTACCAATTGAATGACTCTATTAAAATCATATGAATAAATCTCAAGTCCTAAAGAATCGGCATCTATTACGGGGTTACCTTTTGTTTTTGATTCGATTTGCAGATTTTCAACACCGTTCTTTTTATATATCCTGATGTAATAGTTCGGTTTAAGTATCTCTTTATCCCACAGGAATTTCGATATCCTGAAATTATTGAGATAGTTGATAAGTTTTGGCATAAGGGAATCCGAAGTTGCTATTTTGTATAAAATACGTTTTCCCTTCAAAACCTTAATAGAATCGACCTCACCAGTTTTTAAGTTTAGTATTCTTTTATCAAGGTATGACTCAATACTGGATCTAAAAATACCAGGGTAGAAGCCGTACCCAAGGTAAATATCATTACTGTTTTTTAAGGTCATATAGAAACTCTGTGAGAGGGGACCTATTTTACCTATTGTAAACCAGGTGGAATCACCATTTTTGTCAAATAATGCTATCCTTATTCCTTTTGTAATCCCGTAGGTGTCAAAATGATTGTGGTCTAAAATTTCTCCCAGTCGGAGACTCTCAATTTTTGCTATCCTTATTTTAACAAACATTGAGTCGGTTAAATAATTTCTTGGTTTGATCATTCTCCATCTATTCTTTTTTTCAAGAATTATATTATTTATCTTTATTTTTGTTATCTGAAATTTGGCAAATGGATAATTCTCCTTTCTATGGTAAAACTTGTATCGAACCCCAAATGCTACTAATATTAATATTATAAGAGTTGCTGATATAGCTACGATGTTTTTACGCATATCTCTTCCTCCTTCTATAGTATCCATAAAGTAAAACGATCAAAATTGGAAGAATTATTACTATAAATTTTGTTGTTAATTTTGTTCCCTGGCCGATTGGTTTTAGAGGAACAAGTCCTGTATTCTTTGCTCTTATCGTGATTAATCCAACATCTTCCGTTAACCAATCCACAAGATTAAGGAAGAATACTGCACTCGATTGTGAGATATATTCAGGAGATACAAGGTTTCCTGAGCCTACAAGAAGTACCCTTGCGTTTGGATTTTTCTTATTTGAGAATGCAGAGTGGATCCCCTTTTTGTAAACAACAAGAGGGTAGGTATTGAACTTCTTATCCTTTGGAGGTCTTAATCCACCGCCAAGGGGATTTAGATACCAGATCTTGTTTAGAGACCATGAATGCTTAGAAGAGGAAGCGAGTATTTCTCCTCCTGATACAGCAGAAACGAACGGAAATAATACGCTTCGTGGCCCTTTTAATCTTTGATCATAGTTTGTGCACAGAACAAAGGGCGCAAATGGAACAGGGCTTTGAATTGAAAAATTCCCTCTTTTTGATACAAGCATTACCTGCTCATTCTGGAGATCGCACACAATCCCCTTATCCATATGTAAACCATATTTCTGAAGGAGAGAATCGATTGACGCTAATTTATTTTCCCTTGCAATAAAGGTCTTTTTATCAATTGTATACCTGTTCAGGAAGAATCCTATATTGCCTCCATTCATAAGATAATCATCTATTCTCTTTTGGCCCTCTTTAGTTATATTACCCTGTGGAGCTATCATTATAAACGAACTTGCCTTAAGTGGTATATCTGTACTATCAACATTTATCTCATCTATATCATAATCTTCCTTAAGATACTTTTTAACCTGATCCATCATCTCAATTTCATTATGGCCCTTCTCAATTACAATGGTCTTTTTCTCCGGGTATGCAAGTTTCCTTATTCTCCTTGTAATATCATACTCAAGGTCCTGAACATTGCCAATAACAGGGATTACCTCTTTTTTATTACCATAAATCATAACAAGGCCAAGGTATCCTTCTTTTGCTTGATAACTTGAAGAGCCCATTTCTGTAAAGGTAAGAGGCTGGATACCCGCCTGTACAGCCTCTCTTCTCTGTCTCCTTTTTGAAGGATTTATAAATTCAATCTTAATTTTACCTCTTGATCTTGATTTGTATTCATTAAGAAAATCTATGATATATTTGCTGTTCTGACTGTAAGGGAAGGGGAGGTTGCGCGAAATATAAGCCTTTACAAAGAGGGGTTTTTCAAGGGACCTCGTAATTTGAATGCTCTGCTTTGTCAAGGAATATCTATTATTGCTGGTGAGGTCAAATCTAAAAAATATGAAATAGCAGACATAGTTAATGAGTATAATTCCAATAATAATAGCCCCCGCATAGAACCCCCGAAGGGGCCTGAGTCGGAATCTTCTATAGGTGTTATATGCAAAGAAAAGGAACATACCTATCAGGCTGAAAAAGTAGATAATATCTCTGAGGTCAATGATTCCTTTGGCAAAATTGGAAAAGTGGCTATCAAACCCTGCATAACTTAAGGTGGATACAAGATTGGAGGGAGTAAATCTCAAAAATTTACCAATAAAAGAAAAAACAAAAACGATAAAGAAGGCAAGAATATAACCTCCAATCTGGTTTTTTGTCACCGCTGATGAAAAAATGCCAATAGCAACAATAGATGCACCAAGGAAAAATATACCTAAATATGAAGAAACAATTACACCCCATTCCACTTTACCTATAATCGCAAGTATTATTGGATATACCACAGTGGGTAGGAGCATTATAATTACAAAGCCCAGGGATGCAAGGTATTTTGCTGTAAGAATTTCTATTCTTTTAAATGGAAGGGTCTCAAGAATTTCAACTGTTCCACTTGTTTCTTCCTCTGCAATAGTTTTCATCGTTACGGCAGGTAAAAGAAAAAGAAACAGAAATGGTGTGATTGTAAGGAAACCATCCATTGTGGATATATTTTGGAGGAAAAGAATATAAGTAAAAAACCATCCTGTAAGTCCTAAGAAAACAACGAGGATAATATAACTTATAGGGGAATTCAGATAATCTCTTATCTCTTTGAGATATAAAACCTTGATCCTTTTCATCTTGTCAACTCCCTGAATATTTCTTCAAGACTTTTCCTTTTTCTATAAACCTCGAGAAGCACCAGACCTTCGGCGTTAGCTCGATGGAAAACTTCCTCTCTTATATCTCTTTTAGACTCTATCATAATATCGGTCTCTTCCTTATATCTCTTTAATATACTAACTATCCCCAGGTCTTCAAATACCTTTACTGGATCCTTACCATCATTTTTTACCTTTATATTGACAAACTCCTTTTCCTCAGAAAGCGATGATAGTTTGTCAATGCCCTCATCTGCAACGATTCTTCCTTTATGGATAATAATCACTCTATTGGTGGTGGCTTCAACCTCCTGGAGAATGTGGGTTGAAATAATAACAGTTTTTTCTTTCCCCAGTTCTTTTATTAAATTTCTTATCTCAACTACCTGGTTTGGGTCAAGACCCGTGGTTGGTTCATCCAATATAAGAATTTCAGGGCTGTGAATTATCGCACTGGCAAGACCTACCCTCTGTTTATAACCCTTTGAGAGTTCTCCAATAGGCTTTTTTAATACATCTTCTATTCCACAGGACTGCGCTACATAATCAATCCTGTCTTTTTTTTTCCTTATTTCCCTTATATCAGAGATAAAATCAAGGTATTCTGAAACAAGCAGGTTTGAGTATAGGGGATTATTCTCGGGAAGATATCCGATATGTTTTTTTGGCTCTTCTGCATCCTCAAGAATAGGTTTTCCCATTACCTCAACTTTCCCGGCAGTAGGCGGCAGGAAACCTGTAATAATGCGGAGGGTTGTTGTTTTTCCTGCGCCATTTGGTCCCAGAAACCCAACTATCTCTCCCCTCTCAACTGTGAAGGAGATAGAATCCACTGCCAGTGTTGGGCCATAGTACTTTGTCAGTTCTTTTACCTCTACCATCTTACCTCCTTGTTTAGAAAAAAATTATATATGATTTTGAGAATTGTCAAGTGTAGGTAAATCATCAAAGCCAAAAAATAGCTAAGACTGAAAATGTATCAAAAAAGTCAGAAATAAAAATGGGGGGCATCCTGCCCCCCATTTTTACCTTTTTGTTGGGTATTATTTGATCAATGTCACCTTATTGATCTTACTGCTTCCCTTTACAGAGATAAAGTATATACCCGATGCGGCATTGCTGCCAAACCTCAGTACGGATCCAGATTTCACATTTGTGTATTCCTTTACGCTCCTTCCCATTATGTCTCTCACTATTACATCGGATGGCTTGCCGCCTTTGTATGTGAACCTTATCTCTCCTACACCTACCTTCATTGGTATGGATAGATATGGGGTTATCTCATCATTATGCACATCGATCCCTGATGGGCTTGCCTTCCTCAGGTATACACCAACGATTTCATCG
>Ga0190360_1000438_pt1 | contig 23785 bp, 21 predicted proteins | sample 48721834_MG_FD_161271 | JGI IMG/M metagenome (GOLD analysis project Ga0190360, IMG submission 161271) | Hydrothermal vent microbial mat bacterial communities from Southern Trench, Guaymas Basin, Mexico - 4872-18-3-4_MG | ecosystem: Environmental > Aquatic > Marine > Hydrothermal vents >... | reverse complement strand
TGGCGCTCAAGGAGGGCCACCTCCCCCCCCAAGAAGGGGGACCGCTCGATCATCCACACCCTTCGGCCCCTCGAGGCCACCTCCAGGGAGGCCTTCACCCCGGCGACCCCTGAACCTATCACTAAGACGCCTTCCGCCATCTTCTATCTATATGAGACCTTCAATTAACATCCCCTCTGCCCAAGGCAGCATCTGTTCAAAGCGGTAGTGTCTCAGGGCGATGGCCCCGGAGGGACAGGCCACGGCGCAGGCCCCACAGCCCTTACAGGCCGCCTCCAGCACCGACATGCTCCTTCTCCCCGGGTCAAACCTCAGGGCCTCGAAGGCACAGACGGCCTCGCAGAGCCTGCAGCCCGAGCAGACCTCATGGTCCACCTCCACCACCAGGGGCTCCTTTACCACCTCGCCCTGGTGGAAGAACTGGGTGGCTCGAGCTGCCGCCCCGTGGGCCTGGGAGATGGTGTCGGGGATGTCCTTGGGACCTTGACAGCAGCCCGCCAAGAAGATCCCCTCGGTGTAGGTATCCAGGGGGCCGAGCTTCGGGTGGGCCTCAAGGAAAAACCCATCCCGATCCAAGGGGACCCCCAGGACCTTGGCCAACCCCTCAACCCCCTCAGGAGGCTCCATCCCCACGGCCAGGACCACCAGGTCCACCTCCAGCTCCCGGGGCCTCCCGAGCAAGGTGTCCTCGTAGCGGAGGCAGAGCCTGCCCGAGCGCTCGAAGACCTCACCGGGGTTCCCCCTCAGGTAGATGACCCCTGCCCTCTGGACCCGCTCGTAGAACTCCTCGTAGCCCTTGCCGAAGGCCCTCACGTCCATGTACAGCACGTAGACCTTCGTCTCGGGCCGCCTCTGCTTGAGCAGGAGGGCCTGTTTCGCCACCACCATGCAGCAGGCCCGGGAGCAATACTCATGGCCCACGGTCTTGTCCCTCGAGCCCACGCACTGCACGAAGGCCACCCCCTCGGGCTCCGGAAGGCCCCCGTCCTGGAGCATCTCCTCAAACTCCACGGTGGTGATCACCCCCTGGAGGCGCCCGTAGCCGTATTCGGGCTTCCGACGGGCATCGAAGGGCTGAAAGCCCACAGCCACTATGACGCTCCCTACCTCCTCCGTGGCCTCCCCATGGGGCCCCTCGATCCTGGCCGTGAAGTTCCCGGCGAAGCCCTCAAGCCCAGTGAGTCGGCTCCCGAGGTAGAGCTTCAACCCGGGATGCTCCCTCAAGGCCTCCACCCTCCCCCTGAGGAAGCCCTCCAGGGGCTCAAGGAAGGGAAAGCCCCGACCCACCCTCAGGGCCCAGCCCCCGAGCTCCTCCTCTCGCTCCACCAGCACCACCTCGAAGCCCGCCTCGAGCACATCCAGGGCCGCCGTCACCCCGGCAAGGCCCCCTCCCAGCACCAGGACCCGGGGGGTCACGGGGAAGGAGGTCGGGCTCAAAGGACGGAGCCTCCTGAGCCTCAGGAGCCCTGCCCTTATCAGCTCATAGGCCTTGCGGGTGGCCTGCTCGGGGTCGGAGTGGACCCAGGAGCAGTTCTCGCGGATGTTCACGTGCTCGTAAAGGTAGGGGTTTAAGCCCTCGGACTCCAGGACCCGTCTGAAGGTCCTCTCGTGTAGCGCCGGAGAGCAGGCCGCCACCAGCACCCGCCTTACCAACCCCTCCCTGAGGTCACGCCGGATCATCTCTTGCCCGGGATCAGAGCACATGTAAGGGTAGTCCCTGACCAGGGCCACCCCCGCCAAGGCCTCCAGCCTCAAGCCGAGCTCCCTGATGCGGACCGTGGAGGCGATGTTGGTCCCGCAGTGACAGAGATATATCCCCGTCAGCGCCTCAGCCACCCCTTGCACCCTTGATGATCGCCAGGGCCCGGGCCGCGGCCCCAAAGGCCTGGGCCACCGAGTCGGGGATGTCCTTGGGGCCCTGACAGCAGCCCGCCAAGAAGACCCCCGGCCGTGGACTCAGTACGGGGTCGTTGGGGTCGGCCTCCTGGAAGAAGCCGTACTCGTCCACCTCAAGGCCCAAGGTCCCAGCGAGCTCCTCGGCACCCTGGCTCGGGACGAGGCCCACGGCCAGCACCACCACGTCCACCTCCTCCTCGTAGGGCCTGCCGAGGAGCGTGTCCTCCCCACGGACCACCAACTGACCGTCCCTCTCGAAGACCTCAGAGGGGAGGCCCCTGCGGTAGATCACCCCGTCCCTCTGGACCCGCTCGTAGAAGGCCTCGTAGCCCTTGCCGAAGGCCCTCACGTCCATGTAGCAGACCGTGACCCTCGCATCGGGGATCCGTTCCTTCACGAGATGGGCCTGTTTGGCCACGTACATGCAACAGACCCTGGAGCAGTAGCGGTTGCCCGTCTGATGGTCCCTGGAGCCCACACACTGGATGAAGAGGAAGCGCTTGGGGGTCCTCCCATCGATCAAGACCTCCCCGGCCGTGGGCCCTGAGGCGGAAAGCAACCGCTCAAGCTCCAGGGCCGTGATCACCCCCTTCGAGCGTCCGTAGCCGTACTCGGGCTTCCCCTCGGGAGGGAAGGGGTCAAAGCCCGTGGCCACCACTATGGCCCCCACCTCGATCTGGACCTCCTCGGCCTCCTGTTCGAAGTCTATCGCCCCCTGGGGACAGGCCTCCTGACACCTCGGGCCGTCCTTGCCGCATCTGCCCCTGGTCAGCATGAGGCAACGCTCAGGGTCCACAGCGTACTTCATGGGCACCGCCTGGGGAAAGGCCACATAGATAGCAGACCGCTTTCCGAGCCCCATGTCGAACTCCGAGGGGATACGGCCCTTGAGGCGGCAGGCCTCAGCGCACTGGCCGCAGCCCGTGCACTTGGACTCATCCACATACCGGGGGTTCCTCCTCACGGTGACCCTGAAGTCCCCTTCGGAGCCCTCCACACCGATGACCTCCGAAAGGGTCAGGAGGTGGATCAGGGGATGGGAACCCACGGACACCATCCTGGGGGTGATGATGCAGGAGGAGCAGTCCAGGGTGGGGAAGGTCTTGTCCAGTTGCGCCATCCTGCCGCCTATCCAGGGACGGCGCTCCACCAAGAACACCTCGTAGCCGGCCGAGGCCACCTGGAGCGAGGCCTCCATCCCGGCGATGCCCCCTCCGATCACCAGGACCCGGGGGACGGCCATCTACCCCCCTTTCCGCTCGCGGACCTTGGCCACAAGGGCCGGCACCACCTGGAAGAGATCCCCGACTATCCCGTAGTGGGCCACTTGGAAGATGGGGGCCTTGGGGTCCTTGTTTATGGCCAGGATCAGCCCCGACTGCTTCATGCCGACTATGTGCTGAAAGGCCCCGCTTATGCCTAAGGCGATGTAGAGCTTGGGCTTGACGGTCTTTCCCGAGGTGCCCACCTGCCTGTCCTTGGGGAGCCACTTCTTGTCGGCCACGGGCCTGGAGCAGGCCAGCACCCCCCCCAGGGCCCGGGCCAACTCCTCGGCAAGGCCGAGGTTCTCAGGACCTCCGATCCCCCTCCCCACCGAGACGATCACCTCGGCCTGGGTGATGTCCACCTCCCCAGGGGGCGCCTCCACGTACTCGAGGAACCGCTTCCAGGGAAAGGGATCGAGCCGAACCTTTATCTCCTCGACCTCACCCCCTACCTCCCTGAGCCCCTCCGGATCGAAGGAGCCCGTCCTCACCGTCACCACCTTGGTGGGGGCCTCGGACGAGACCTCGGCCGAGAGCTTCCCCCCGTACATCTGACGGTGGGCCCAGAGTCGGCCGTCTTCCAAGCCGAACTCGTAACAATCGGTGACCAGGGGCAGATCCAGGGCCGCAGCAAGCGACGGGGCCAGGTCCATCCCCTGGGCGGTGTGACCTATCATCAGAAGGGCAGGCCTCCTCTCCTCGATGAGCCTCCCCAGGACCTGCTGGTAGGGCTCGGAGTTGAAGGCCTCAAGCCCCTCTTCCTCGGCCACCAGCACCCTGTGGCAGAAGGGCCGCAGCTCTTGGGCCATCCCCGAGAGGCCCCTCCCGATGAGCACCGCCTGAACCTCCACCCCGAGGGAGGAGGAAAGCTCCTGGGCCTTGGCCAGCATCTCCCAGGTGATCTCCCTGATCTCCCCACGACGATGCTCCACCAGGACCATCACGCCCGACATCAGATCACCCCCCCTCGCTCGAAGATCTCCGCTACCCGCTCGGCCACCTCCTCGACCCCCCCGGTGATGATCTCAGCCCCCTCCCCCACAGGGGGCGAAAAGAGCCTCTCGAGGAGGACCTTCGGCCTCACCCCCTCGGGCTCCAGCCCCAGGGCCTCAAGCCCCAGGATCTTGATCTCCTTCTTGGCCACCCGCCTTATGCCGAGGATGGAAACATAGCGAGGCTCGTTGATCCCTGACTGGATGCTGAAAAGGGCCGGCAGCTCCACCTCCAGCACCTCCTCAAGCCCCGCCTCAAGCTCCCTCCTCACACGGGCCTTCCCCCCCTCCAGCTCGAGGGAGGTGACCAGGGTGGCATGCGGTATGCCCAGGAGCTCGGCCAGGGTCGGACCCACCTGGGCGTAGCCGTCGTCTGCGGCCTGGACCCCCACGAGGATCAGGTCGTGGGGCAGGTCCTTGATGAGCTGGGCCAGGACCCTGGCGATGGCGAAGGCGTCCGGGGCCTGAAGCCGCGGATCGCTGATGCGGATCGCCTGATCGGCCCCAAGGGCCAGGGCCCGCCTCAGGACCTCCTCGTCCTCCTCACCCCCTACCGTCACGGCGGTGACCTTTGCGCCCATGCGCTCCTTGATCCTCACCGCCTCCTCCAGGGCATAGCTGTCCCAGTCGTTGAGCACAAAGGGCAACCCCTCGGTCTTGACCCTCTTGCCCGTGGGATCCACCTGGAGGTCGACCTCAGCCACCTCCGGAACCCGCTTGAGACACACCACCACATCCATCTCACACCTCCATCTGGAGGGCCTCGGCCAGAAGCTCCAGGATGTCCTTCACCTGGAGCTTGTCCTCGAGGCCCGTGGTCTTCACCGCATCCTCCAGGTTCAGAAGGCAGAAGGGACAGGCCGTGGCGATGACCTCAGCCCCCATGGCCTCGGCCTCCCGAACCCTCAATTCGCTGTTGCGCGGCCCCTGCCCCACCCCCTCCACCCACATCCTGCCACCGCCCCCCTCACAGCAGAGGCTCAACTCCCTGGACCTGGAAAACTCCAGAAGCTCCAGACCAGGAATCCCCCTGAGGACATCCCTCGGGGCCTCGAAGACCCCGTTCTGCTTCCCCAAAAAACAGGGGTCGTGGTAGACCACCCTCTGTCTCAGCTCCCGCCGGGGGGAGATCCTCCCCTGGGCGATGAGCTCGGCCAGAAGCTCCGTGTAGTGCAGCACCCGGAGCCCCTCCAGCTCGTACTCCCTCCGGAAGGCGTTCATACAGTGGGGGGAGGTGGTGACGACCCCCCTGACGCCTGAGGCCCTGAAGCCCTCCTTGTTCTGCTGCCTCAGCTCCTCGAAGAGCCCCTCCTCCCCCATCCGCCGGATCTCGTTCCCACAGCAGCTCTCCTTGGTCCCGAGGACCCCAAAGTCGAGGCCGGCCTGCTCCATAACCCCGCACAGGACCCGCGCTATCGGCTGAAGCCGTGGGTCGTAGGACGGGGCACAGCCCACAAAGTAAAGCCACTCGGCCCGCCCCCCCTCGGGCAAGACCTTCACCCGTAGCTCTCCCATCCAATCGGCCCTCTTCTGACGGGCCCGGCCCCAGGGGTTCCCATGAACATAGGTGGCCTCAAGGGCATCTATCACCGCCTTGGGGATCCTGCCCGACTCCACCAGCTCGGCCCTCAGGGCCACGATCACCTCCGAGGGCTCAAGCCCCCGGGGACAGCGCAGGGTGCAGGTGGCGCAGGTGGTACAGTCCCAGAGCTCGGGCCTCTGAAGCACCCCCTCGGGCCCCTCGGCGAGCAACACCTCCCGCAACAGCACCCTGACGTTTAAGGGGCTACGAAGGGAGAGAGGACAGCCCCCTGTGCATTTGCCACACTGGAAACAGGCGTAAAGGTCATAACGCTCTCCCAACCCCATCAGTACTTCCCCAGGATCCTTCGGGCGATGAGGATCTTCTCTATCCCATCTTGGCCTTGTGCCCTGTTCAGTAATTGAGCGTAGCGGTTTTTACGGATGATTTAAAGTCCTAAATATGCCGTCTTGACGTGTGGGTTCCTCAAAAGCTCTTTGCCCTCCCCGTGGAGCACGACAGCCCCGTTTTCGAGGACGTAGGCCCGGTTGCATATCTTCAATGCATGATAGACGTTTTGTTCCACTAATAGTACAGTCGTTCCCATTTTATTTATCCCCTGGATAATGTTGAACATCCTGCTCACCAGGAGAGGGGAGAGGCCCAAAGAGGGTTCGTCCAGCATCAGCAGCTCCGGCAGCGACATCAATCCCCTTCCGATGGCTAACATCTGCTGCTCCCCGCCGCTCAACGTCCCCGCCAACTGGTTTTGCCTCTCCTTCAGCGGCGGAAAAAGCTCAAATACCCATTCAAGGGTCTTTCTCTTTTGCCTCTTGGCCCTATGAGTCTGAGCACCCATCTCTAGGTTTTCCAATACGGTGAGGGAGGGGAACAACTGCCTTCCCTCCGGTATCTGGCATATTCCCATCTCCACTATCTGAGAGGGGGCGAGTCCTTGAATCTCCCTATCCTTGAACCAGATCCTCCCCTTTCGCGGTTTGAGGATACCGGATATAGCCATCAACGTGGTGGACTTTCCCGCACCGTTGGCCCCAACGAGGGCCACAACTTCCCCTTCTTGGACCTCGAAGGAAGCTTCACGCAAGGCACGAAGGTCCCCATAGAAGACATCTATGCCTTCAACCTTAAGCACTCAAAAACTCCTCCCCCAGATAAGCCTCTATTACTTCCCGATTGGTGGTCACTTCCTCAGGCGACCCTTCGGCTATCTTCCGCCCGTAGTTGAGAACTGCTACCCTTTGAGAGAGGGCCATCACTCCCCTCATCACATGCTCGATGAGGAAGATGGTTATACCTCGCTGGTTAACGATCCTGAGTAATTCGACGAAATGATCGATCTCAAGGGGGGTAAGTCCCGCCATTACCTCGTCCAACAATAGGATTCTCGGATCGGTGGCTAAGGCCCTGGCCAGCTCTAACCTCTTGCGATCGGGCAAGGTAAGGGCTGAGGCTGGCAGATGGGCTTTCTCTGAAAGTCCCAAGAACTCCAAAACTTCCTCGGCCTTCTTCTGGGCTTGATTTATGCTCTTGTTTCTAAGGAGGGCAGCAACGGTGACGTTGTCCAAGACACTCATAGCGAGAAACGGCCTGACGATTTGGAAGGTCCTCGCTATACCCTTGGCACAAATCTCGTGAGGTCTTAGACCCAAAACGTCCTCCCTTCCAAAGATGACCTCCCCAGCGTCGGCAGGGAGGAAGCCCGTGACGACGTTAAAAATCGTGGTCTTCCCCGCTCCGTTGGGACCTATGAGGGCCAGGACCTCGCCCTCTTCGATGCAAAGCGACACATCGCAAACTGCTCGCAAGCCACCAAAGTACTTATGAAGGCCTTTTATCTCCAAAAGAGGCATCCTCAGCTTCGCTCCTCCTTACCCTGTGATCACCGTTCAGCAAGGACTTGAGGGGCTTCTCTATGTAGGAAATGATGCCTTGTGGTAGAAATAGAACCACCAAAATCATCAAAAAACCGTAGATGATCAGATGAAGGCCCTCATATCCCCCTTTGGCGAAGTAGGTCCTCGAAAACTCAGCAAGGGGCGTTAAGACAAAAGAACCAACGACAGGTCCAAACAAAGTGCCCATTCCCCCTACTATTGGGCGTAAGATGATCTCAATAGAGGGTATGATACCAAAAACTGTGTTAGGGTGGATGTAATATATGTAGTTGGTATAAAATGCTCCTCCCAATGCTGTCAGGAATCCGCTTATCGCTAATGAAATCATCTTATAACGAAAGCTATGTACACCTAAAGCTTCAGCTGCATCTTCGTCTTCCCTGATAGCGATGAAGTAACGACCCAATCTACTTCGTTCAATAATGCGCACAAGTGCGAGAGAAAAAATCATTAAAGCAAAAGCAATGTAATAATATGGAATATTTCCTCTAAATTGGAAGTTTAAAAAAGAAGGTTTAAAGGGAATGAACAGACCTGTAAAGGAACCCAAGGCTTTTATATGTAAAGTGATAATTCTCCCCAACTCAGCAAAGGCAATAGTGAGCAATACAAAGTATATTCCTCTTAAGCCAAACCTGAAGCCCAAAAAACCCATAAATAGCCCCACTGCAGCAGCGATGAGTCCCCCGATAAGCATCCCCAGCCAGGGAGTAATCCCGAAGGAGAGGAAGAGATAAGCGGTGGTATATGCCCCTATCCCTAAAAAGATCCCGTGTCCCAAGGAGATATATCCGGTGTACCCTGTGAGGACGTTCCAACATTGGCCCAGGTAGGCGTAGTAGAAGATCAGGATAAAGATCCCGACTACGTAATGACTCACTAAGAAGGGCAAAGTTAACAAAATCAGAAAAATGGCGGAGAAAAAGAGACACCTCCTCACCTCTTGCCTCCGAAGAGCCCCTGAGGTTTCAAGAGCATGATGACCACCATAATGGTGAAGCTAACCACCTGCTTCATAGAGGGAGGAATGAACAGGGTCCCTAAGGACTCGGCCACCCCTAAGATAAGACCGCCCACCATGGCTCCGGTAATGCTTCCCAAGCCCCCCAAGATCACTATGACAAAGGCCGTCAGGGTAAAGTCATGCCCCAGATGAGGGCAGAGGGGGATTAAAGGTAGCATCAAGGCACCAGCAGCTCCCACGGATGCTGCTCCAATGGCGAAGGAGATATTGTTGATGTGATCCACCTTGATGCCCACAAGGCGCGCCCCCAATCGATTGTCCGCAGCAGCGCGGATGGCCTTCCCCGTGTCCGTTTTCTTGAGGAACAGAAAGAGGAGAAAGGCGATCAACAAGGCGATCACAAAGGCGATGATCCTGGGCACATCCAGCATCACGTCCCCAAGCCAGATGGTACTAAGAGAAAGGCTCATCTGGGGGCTGCGATGATCGGGCCCCCAAAACAAAAGGGCGCTGTTCTCCAGGATCAGTCCCAAGCCGATCAAAGGGAGGACTTGCATAGCCTCCGGATAATCCAAGATCCTATTGACCACCAACTTCTGGACCACAAAGCCCATAGCAAAGAGGGCCCCGGCACTGACCAAAAGCGAGAAATAGGGTTCTATACCTAAAAGGACAAACAGCCAATAGGCTATGTACATCCCCCATACCATCATCTGGCCATGGGCGAAGTTGATCACCCCCATAACCCCAAAGATTAGGGAGAGGCCTATAGCGATGAGGCTATAGACCCCTCCCGTCAGCAGACCCGATATGCCGAATTTAATGGCCAGATGGAGACTCATACACCCCGTTCCCAAAGCTGCTTCGGCATGGGGAAGACGTAATCGGCTTCTGCAAATCTTTCAGGGAGGACCAGTCTTGTTCTACCACCGAGGTTCTGAAGCATACCGGTGATGGCGTTGATGTTGTCCCCCTTCTCATCGAAACTGATGGGACCTCCGAGGGTTATGTGTTCTTCGATGTAGGTCTTCCTCAAGGCCTCAACGATCTTGTCGGGATCTGTCGAAGCAGCCCTTTCCAGAGCATCTGCGATGATCATCACACCTTCGTAGGCGTATGCAGAATTGGTATCCAGTGGACTCTTGTTGAACCTCTTCTGATATCTCTCGTTCACCTCCTTAAACATCCTACTCTTTGGATTGATCCAGGGAGGACTATCCATGATGTACTCTGCTAACGAGCCCATATCCCTGAAGAACTCAGGCTCATAGAAGCCCGGACATCCGGGAGCGATGATTCCGAGGAGGGGAACCCTCTGTTTGTAAAGCTCTCGGACGAGGACTCTCGAAGTGGCAATTCGTACGATCGGCAACAGGATATCTGGCTTGAGGGCCTTGACTTTGGCCACCTCGGTGGAGAGGTCCTTGGCTGCGTGAGGAAAGACTATCTGATCCACGATCTCTATGGGCACGTTTTTCTCCTTTAAGGCCTTCAACGTAAATTTCGCAGTGACGTTGCCATAGAGGTCGTCGATGTTCATAAGGACGGCTCGCTTAACGGGCACCTTCGACCGCTCGATGATCTTCGTGAGATACTCGGCAAAACACCTCCCGAAGACGGAGCTTCTGGGGAAGTTCCTGAAGATGTACTTGTAGCCTTGCTGGGTGATGGGGTCTGCTGCAGCGATGTCTATAACGAAGGGGACACCCCGTTGCTCTGCAAGCGTAGCGATGGCCATGGTCACACTGCTCATAAAGGCCCCGACCAAGACGACCGCTCCCTCCCTGATGAGCCTCTCCGCCTCTGACCTCCCAACCTCTGGCTTGCCTTCATGGTCACCCAGCAGCAATTTGAGCTTTGCTCCACCCATCGATTTGATTCCGCCCCTTCTGTTGATGTCCTCAACCGCCAAGATGTTGCCTCTGCGACACGCCTGACCTATTTCAGCGATCATCCCGGTTGCTGGTTGGATAGACCCGATCTTGATCTCCTTCGCTCTGGCACCACGCAAGACATTGGGGAAACCCACAACGGCTGCAGTCGCTCCCGCTGCACCGGAGAGTTTTAAAAAGGTCCTTCGATCCATCTTCTTGGAAAGCAAACCTGTTTTAGTCTTTTTCGTCTCCATTTCTTCCCCTCCTTTTAGGTTTTTGGATGTTCCTTCAATAAGACTAAGGACTGTGGAACTCCGCTCAGCCGAGAGCCTTCTTGAGTGAGTTGCACCGTATGAATGGCTCTCCTCTTCCCCTCTCCTTAGCATAATTTGTATTCCTCACTGTTAAATGTACTCTGCTACTATCTCAGCTATGTCTTTCACAAGAATTTTCTCCTCAACCCCCATAGTTTTAACAGCATCTTCAAGGTTCACTAAGCAAAAGGGACATGCCGTAACGAGCAATTCAGCCCCCGTAGCTAAGACCTCCTCTATCCTCAGTTCTGAAAGCCGTCTTTCTTCATCAAAATCAGCCCACATTCTTCCTCCACCACCCCCGCAACACAGGCTCTTTTGCTTTATCCGCTCCATCTCAATGATTTCAATTCCAGGAATGCTCCGTAAGATCTCTCTCGGTTCCTCGTACACATTGTTATATTTACCTAGATAACAAGGATCATGATAAGTCACTCTTATTGATGACTCGCTTTTCTTTTGAAAGTTGAGTTTCTTTGTCTTTAATAAGTTATGGATGAATTGTGTATGGTGTAAAATCATCAACTTTTCTCCGACTTCTTTAGGGTAGTCGGTTCTGAAAACATTAAATCCATGGGGACAGGTGACGATAAGCTCCCTTACAGCGTAAGGCTTCATTCGTCTACTGTTTTCGTCTTGAAGCACCTCAAAAAGTCCTGCCTCTCCCATCACAAAAGCTGGATCACCGCAACATTTTTCATCTTTCATTATCCCGAAAGCAATCCCAACACTCCTCATTATTTCGACAAAGGCTGTAGCAACTTTCTGAACTCTATTGTCGTATGCGGCTGTGCATCCTACATAATAAATAGTCTGTAGATCGGGGTAGTCCTCAATGAAAGGAATTCCTAATCCTTCAGCCCAAGCAGTTCTTTTGAGGGGATGTTCTCCATAGGGATTTCCGAACACTTGTAAAGACTCGAGGGCTTTTTGTTGTTCATGCAAAGGATTTACACCACTCTCCAATAACAATTGCCGTCCTTTCTCTATTGCTTCAACCAACTTTACGCCAGCCATCAATCTCTCGCATATTATTTCGCAGCTACGGCAAGTAGTACAACGCATTAGGATATCCCTAAGTTTTTCATCAACTTTATCAAGCAAAATTCCGTAATATAATGATTGAGTAATCCCTGAAGCTCCCTGAATTAACCAGCCATCTGATACTTCGTAAACAGGGCACTCCGTAAAGCAAAAGCGGCATCTAACACATCTTTTAACAATCTCAAGTATTTCACCCTTTAAGGTCGTCAAATCATATACTTCTTCCGATCGCATCCCTTCCCCTTTCGCTTTTTTAGACGATGACACCTCGGTTCAAGATGTCTTTAGGATCGAATAGTATCTTCATTTTCTTTACGAGCTCATACGCAAAACTCCCATACCTCTTTTCGAAAAAGAGATTTCTCTTTTTAAATTGACCCCATTCTCCTCCACAGGTGCTATACTTTAGGTTCATCTCGGTTTCCTTTTCAAACTCAATATCGACGAATTTTCTCTTTAGGTTATCATCCCAGCTCTTCGGTATTATAAAAGTGGGATGGAAGGTCAAGGCACCTGTATGTCCGAACAAATAGAAAGGCACTCCATTGAAGATAGGATCTTTACTGGGGAACTCTTCACATTCCTTGATGCATTCCACGAGATTGGCCAAAGTGGAAACAATTTCCACCCCGGTAAATTGGCCGTCGTGTTTTCGCATCAGGGAAGAGATTATCACCTCTCTGGCGGTCCAGATCTTTTGCCATACTTCCAAGCTCTCTATATGCTCAACTTCTATTGGATCCTCTTTCCTCACGACGTCCAGAAGTTTGTTGATGTTATCCAAAGCTTCTTCTTCTGTTAAGCCTAAGGATGCAAAGAATATCACTGGACCAGGAGGCCTCGGCAGACCCGCATCCTCAAAGCCAATCTCTGCGCTTCCCTTGTCCATGAACTCCATAAAGAGGGGAGGTGGGGCCTTTTCGCGATACATTCGCACCACTGCTTTGGCGACGGATTCGGCGTCCTTAAAGTAAGCTATGCCAAAGGCCTTCTTTCGCAGGGGCACCAACCTCATCCTTATCAAGGTCAGTATCCCCAATAGACCGTCTCCCCCGACGAAGAACTTCGTGAGATCGGTTCCAGCGGGCTTTCTTAGGCCCTTGGTGCCTGTCTCCAAGATCTCACCGGTTGGAAGGACCACCCGTAGGCCCAGGACATAATCGGCTGGCTTACCTATGCAGGCATCTATGATGTGACCGCTCGTGTTGTTTGAAATCACTCCCCCCATGCTCGCGACCAATCTACTTCCGGGATAGACGGGCAGGAAAAAGCCGTGCTTCTCCAATTCATTGTTTACGGAATCCACAGTTGCGCCCGGGCCACATTCAAAGTAGCCATCATCGATATCGATGTTTATGAAGTTCAACCTGCTCATATTAAGGACGATCCCACGCTCAGAGGGCCTCGAGGCGCCTGTAAAGGTCGTACCCGAGCCCCTCGGATAGATAGGGATATCTTCCTCATTTGCAAATTTCATTACCTCACAGAGCTCCCCCTCATTCCCTGGCCTTACGACAACGTAAGGTATCTTCTCTCTGTCAAGATCCAAATCATAGGGAAATGCGTCAAGTATACTGTTTATCCGCTCAAAGAAGTCGATCGTTACATATCTCTCCCCGACGATATTGACCATTTCACGGTACACTTTCTCTTCTCTATCCATACCCATTTGTCCCAACTCCCTTGCCTTGGCTTGCAGTTAGTAGAGCAAATTGCTTATATTAGAAATGTCTTCTATCATTTCGAGCTCTTCAATATAGTCAATCAACTTGTAAGCTTTTTCTCGTGATATTATTCCCTCTGTCTGTTGCAAAAACTTATTGATCACCTCCTCATGTAACATCGGCCTCTGAGGATCACCTTTGCAATATTCTGTTTTCCTCCTGTATACCTTCCTGTCTTTGGTCTTGACCTCAAGTAAGGTTATAGATTTCTCTGGTTCCTTTGCAAAGGCTTCCACGGCTTCGGGTAAAGTCTTAATCTTAACTTTTTGCATAAACTCTTTAAGGTCGTCATCCTCAAAGCGTTCCCTTGAATACCATGACGGTCCAACTTTGTATCCGAGCGCCGCATTTGCAAAAGCCCAAGGCACACTCCAATAGGCGTCTTCCGCGGTTTTAGGGGATGTATTATCATATGGAAAAGCTGTAACTTTTTCGTGAGCATGGTAAGTGATCTCTTCAATTTCTGTTGCCCTTAACGCCTCGTCGTTCATAATCGACAGCAGTGATTCAATCCCGGGCTGAGCCCATCTACAGGTCGGCCACGGTTTCAGAGACATCGCATTGAGGATGAGAAATTCCTTGCCCAAATCTTTTGTATACGTCTCCCATTGGTTGCTATCCGAGATCGTTGTCCAATATGCATAGGGTTCATCTAATATTTCATAGTATCCTGTATATCCGAGCTTTGCCAAAATTGCAGCATTGATTGCAACAAAATTGTGAAATTGATTACCGCACTTTGACATGGACGCAGGTACATATAAGATGTTATGGACGTTCATCGTAGGGGCATTGCCCAAACCCATACCAAAGGCATTCATTCCCTCTTCCTCGGTTAATCGCAGAAGTTTAATAGCTACAACTAGTGGCCCACAACCTTGCCAGCTTTCGTTCCACACTCTGCGCCTGTATTCAGGGGTTGGAAAGGTAGCGTCAATTATCCTACCAGTGACATCATAAGCCGTGCAGATCGCTGTTATTACATCTTGCCCCTTTGCCTTCTGCCGCTCTCCAAGGGCCAAAGCCGTCATCACCATCCCAGAGCCAGGATGGGCCCTATTCTTGTAAGTCTCCATGAAATCGAGGCCCATGGATAACTGTGTATTGACTCCAGAAGCAATCGCTGCTGGGACCTTTGCACCATCTGAAATTATCGTAGCCTCAGCTCTACCACCTAAAGTCTTTGCCCATTTAATGATGATCTCACCCGACTGCAGCACGGATCCTCCTAAGGCATTGCCGATGTCATCGAGGATTAATTCTTTAGTTTTAATGACAGCGTCGCTGGGCATACTTTTGAAATCTGCATTGATTATGTAATTTACTATCTCTCTTGTAACGCTCATTGGTCCTCCTTTTTAGATTTATAAAAATACTCCTTGTTTGAAGGCAAACTTCTTTGCATGTCTCAAATGTAATTGTACGAGTCGCTTTAACTCTTTTGGGTCTCTGTTACGCACCGCTTCAAGCAAATTTTTGTGGTCGTTTAGGGATTGTCTAAAACCTCCGGGAGCAGCTAAAGCTATCGCTCTAATCCAATGAAACTTATCCACTAGACCAGAGATGGTTCTAAGAAAGATGTCTGACTTGGCTGATCGATAGAGGATCTCGTGGAATTCCGTTTCGTATTTGATAATCTTGCGAAGGTCATTTTTTTCAACGTAAATCTCCGCTTGACGTACGTTTGCCTCTAAGGCCCTCAATTCGGCCGAAGTCACGCGGTCGACTATCAAAGGGGCGGCGTAACATTCCAGGATCCTCCGTATGGAGAAATACTCCTCGACTTCCTCACGAGAGAGCCTCCGCACGATGAAGCCTAATCGTGAATCGCGTTCGACAAGACCTTCGTTCTCCAATATGAGCAGAGACTCTCTTACGGGGGTCCTGCTTATGCCCAGGCTCCTCGCGATTTCGCTTTCGAATATCCTGTCCCCCGGCTTTAAGTCAAAATAAATGATCCTCTGTTTGATATCCTCGTAGGCCTTAGAGAGCAAGTCGCGGTTTCGGAAAAGACTTTTTATATGTGGACGAACCGACATCCTACTTAATACCTCTTTTTAGATAGCAAACTGGAATACATATGTCAATACTTTTTTGTATTCAATTTTGTATACAAACCAGCACCGGTCGACTCCCTCAAGCCCTGGTTTGACGTCTTCGCTTGTCCTTAGAAGCCGGGCAGATGTAGAGGTCTCCCGAGGCCCTCAGGGATGGAGGTGTTCACCGACATGGCTCTCTCAAATCAGTACTTCCCCAGGATCCTTCGGGCGATGAGGATCTTCTCTATCTCCTTGGCCCCCTCGAAGATCTCCAACACCTTTGCGTCCCGCCAGTAGTGGGCCACGTCGTACTCCTCCAGGATCCCGTAGCCCCCGTGAAGCTGTATCGCCTCGTCGGCCACCTTCACAGCCACCTCGCAGGCGTACCACTTGGCCATGGCGATCATAGCCGGGTCGACCTGGCCGCGATCGAGCTTCGATGCAGCACGGTAAAGGAGGCTTCGGGCCGCCTCTATCCAGGTGGCCATCTCGGCGATCTTGGCCTGCACCATCTCGAAGGCCGCCAGGGGCCTGCCGAACTGCTGCCGCTGTCTCACGTGGGCTATGGCCTTGTCAAGGGCCCCCTGGGCAGTGCCCACGCCGAGGGCGGCCACCTCCACCCGCGTCCGGTTGAGGAACTCCATGAGGTGGTAAAAACCCCTGCCCTGCTGCCCGAGGAGGTTCTCCTTCGGGACCCTCACGCCCTTGAAGGCGATCTCCCCCGTGTCCGAGCACCGAATGGAGAGCTTGCCGGTGAGCTTTGTGGCCTCGTAACCCGGCCTTGAGGTCTCCACGATGATGGTGCTCAGGCGGTCGTGCCTTCGAGGGGCACCGGGGTCGGTGACACAGGCCACGATCAGGAACTCAGCCTTCGTGGCGTTGGTGATGAAGATCTTGTTGCCCGTTATCACGTACTCGTCCCCGTCCCTCTCGGCCCGGGTGGTGATGGATGCCACATCGCTTCCCGCATCTGGCTCGGTGATGGCCACCCCCATACGGACCTCGCCGCGGCAGAGCGGCGGCAGATACCTCCGCTTCTGCTCCTCGGTGCCCACCAACTGGATGAGCTGGGAGCCGAAGAAGGCGGCATCCAGCGTCTGGGCGATGCCGGTGTCAACGCGAGCGAACTCCTCGACGATGAGGCACTGCTCCAGGTGCCCATAGCCCGCACCACCGTACTCCTCCTCGATGAAGACCCCGAGGAAGCCCAGCTCCCCTGCCTTCCTCAGGATCCCCTCGTCGAACTCCTCCCGGCGGTCCAGCTCCCTGGCCACCTCCCTGAACTCCCCTTCGGCGAACTCCCGGGCCGCCTGCTTGATGTCCCTCTGTTCAGGCGTCAGCTCGAACATCGGTACCTCCTTCAGGGTTTTTCGCCTCAGAAGACCCCTTTCCCGCCTAACCATATACCAGGAGGCACCCGTGCCTTCAACCTTGACTTGTGCCGCCCTTCTGGCAAAATAGCGTTTGGATATTCATCAAAGCTAAGGAGGCCACGATGAAGCTTTTCTGGAGAGTAGTTGGGAGGTGGTTTTTGGTCATCCTGGCCTTGTTTCTTCTCTTCGCTGGGATCTCGGCCGCTGAGGAGCCTATAGTAATCGGGGTCCCCACGGCCCTGGGGTCCATCGAGGGGAGGGACGGCTGGATGGCCATTCAGATGGCGGTGGAGGAGATAAACGCCAAGGGAGGAGTTCTGGTGGGAGGAAAGAGGCGTCCCCTTAAGGCCTACTCCATAGACACCCGGGAGCATGAGCCAGGGATTCCGGTGCACGATGCCTTAACGGCTGTCGAGAAGCTCATCCTAGAGAAGAAGCCTCACGCCATCGTGCTGGGGGCCTTCCGGTCTGAGATCCTTCTGGCCTCCATGGACCTGATTGCCAAGTACAAGCTGCCCTACATCTGTTCCATCGCTATGACGCCTGTCTTTCAGAAAAAGATCCTCCAGAACTACGATCAATACAAGTACATGTTCCGCAATTGTCTAAATGCCGTTTATTTGGTCAAATATCTGGGACAGGTGATGGGGTTCATCGGGAAGGAGTTCGGCTTCAACAGGGCGTATCTGATCGTTCAGGATACCCTCTGGGCCAAGGCCACGGGGAAGGGTCTCCAGAAGTGGTACGAGAAGAACGGCTGGCGGGTCGTGGGATTTGACGCCTATCCCTTAGGTGCCACTGATTTCTCCTCTTCCCTCATCAAGGTGAGGGCCAAGAAGGCCCAGGTGGTGGTTCCCATCTTCGACATGCCCCAGAGCGGTATTCTGCTGAAGCAGGCCCGCTCCATGAAGGTCCCGGCCCTGCTCTGCGGGTTCATAAGTCCGGTGGCTCCTGAGAACGCCTGGCAGGTTTTCGAGGGAGAGGTGGAAGGGATGGTGAACTTCATCTTTGAAATCGGCCCCCTTCCCGTTAAGGCGGTCCCCAAATCCGTGGCCTTCAACCGCAACTTCGGGAAGCGCTGGGGTGAGGAGGCCAGGGTAAGGCTTTCGGGCCATGGCCCCGGCCCTACGTACGATGCCGTTTACATCATGGCCGATGCCATCGAGAGGGCCGGTTCCCTCGATCCCGATGCCATCGTAAAGGCCCTGGAGAAGACCGATATGATGGGGGTCGTGGGGAGGATAAGGTTCGGCAAGGACCATCAGGCCGTATACGGGCTTGATCCCAAGGAGGCGGCCATAGGCTGCGCCTTCCAGTGGAAGAAACCCGGGGTGAGGGTCCCTGTCTTCCCGGAGATCGTGGCCGAGGGGAAGATCGAGCTTCCCCCCTATATGAAGTGAGGGGCTGAGGGTAAACCGGTCGGGTGGGGCGGTCTTTCCGGAAAGATCGCCCCCCTTTTGTAAGGGGTGAAGGATGATAGCCAGTATCATCGTCTATGGGCTAGTTAACAGTGCCATTTTGGCCCTCATCGCCATCGGCTTCAGCCTCACCTTCGGTATAAGCGGGGTGGCCAACTTTGCCTACGGGGGCTTTTACCTCTTCAGTGGCTACCTCACCTGGATGCTCCTAAAATATCTGGGCCTGCCCTTTGGCCTGGCAATACCCATCGCTGTCCTTGCCACCGGTCTCCTCGGTTTCCTCACTTACTGGGTTATCCTCCTCAGGGTGAGGGGGATAGTCCTTTCGGAGGTGATCGCCACCTTCGCCCTCGGGGTGGGGATGCTCGAGTTCTTCCGGTGGAAGGGATTTGTCACCTATGAGTTCACCCTTCCCTACTTCGCCAAAGGGACGGTGATGATAGCCGGGGTGCCCCTGGACTACCAGCGCCTCATCATCATCGGGATAGGGCTGGCCCTGGTCCTCTTCCTCTGCCTCTTCACCCACCACACGAGGATCGGCCTCTCCTTCAGGGGGATAGCCCAGAACGAACGGACCGCCATCTCCTTAGGGATAGAGTCGGACTGGACGGCTGCTTTGAGCCTCGCCCTGGGCTCTGCCTTAGCTGCTGTGGCCGCCATAGCGATCCTCCCCTTAGGGATAATCTCGATAAACGTGGGGTACGATGTATTGCTCATAGCCGTGGCGGTGGGAATCATAGGGGGGCTTGAAAGCGTGGCAGGGATCCTGGTGGGGAGCCTCATCCTCGGATATGCCCAGGTGATCACCGGGATGTACCTCGCCCCGGAGTGGACGATGGTGGTCTACCTGGCGGCGATAGTCGTGGTTTTGGCGATAAAGCCTTCAGGGCTCTTCGGGAAGTTCAAGGAGCTTGAGGAGAGGGTTTAAGGTGCGTTACAGGAAGGAGAGGCTTGATCGGGGGATAAAGGCGAGGTGTGAAGACATCTTCGCCCTCTCCTCGTGGAGGGAGATCCTCTACCTGCTCCTGCCGAGGGCCGTGCCCGTCTTGGGCCTGCTCGTCTTCCCCCTCCTCAAGGGGGTTGTGGGGCTTTACTGGGAGAAGGTGCTGGTAATCACCTGTGCGATAGGCCTTCTGGCCCTGAGCTGGGACCTTATGGCCTCGGTGGGGCTGGTCTCTCTGGGACAGGCCCTCTTTTTCGGCGCCGGGGCCTATATCGCCGGGGCCCTCAATCAGGCCTTTGGCCTCTCGCCCTTGATAACCATCCCTATGGGTACCCTGGGCGGGGCCCTCTTCTGTACCCTCCTGCTCTTTCCGGTGCTGAGGCTGAGGGGAGTATACTTCGCGATAGTCACCCTTATCCTGCCCCTGCTTTTTGGGCGCGTCATCGAGACCACCAAGGTCCTGGGGGGCACCGAGGGGATGAGCGGTCTTTCCCCCCTGCCGGGGATCTGGTTTGAGCTCTATGTCCCGGTTGTGGCCCTGCTCATTGCCCTCTTCGGGTTCCGCAGGCTCATAAACGAGGATTACGGGCTGGTCCTTCAGGGGATCAGGGATAACGATCGGGCGGTGATGAGCGGGGCGATAAACATCTACAAGTTCAAGGCCCAGGCGGTCTTCATGGCCGGTGTGGTAGGGGCCTTCTCGGGGGCCTTCATGACCCACTACTACCAGTTCGTGGGGATACCCGCCTTCGCCCTCGATTACTCCATCCTGCCCCTGACCTGCGCTGTGCTCGGGGGGGTGGGCTCCTTTGCCGGCCCTACCTTGGGGGCCTTCATCCTGGTGCCCCTCTCTGAGGTCCTTCGCGCCTTCGGGACTCTGAGGGTGGTCTTCTACTCCGCGATCCTGATCATCTGCGTGGTGGGCCTTCCTGAGGGGGTCTTCCATTACATCCAGAGGAAGTACCATCAGTTCGAGAGGCTGGTGGAGGTGGAATGAGGGAGACGATCCTCAGGGTAGAGGGGTTGAGCAAGCGCTTCGGGGGAGTGGTGGCGGTGGAGGACGTGAGCTTTGAGCTGAAGCGGGGGGAGCTCCTCGGGGTCATCGGCCCCAACGGTTCGGGAAAGACCACGCTGGTCAACCTGATAACGGGCTTCGTCAAACCCGACTCCGGAAGGGTGATCTATCAAGGGAGGAATATCACGGGGAAGATGCCCTACAGGATAGCCGAGCTGGGGATCGCGCGGACCTTCCAGATGGTGAGGCCCTTCTATCAGCTCCCCGCCTACAAGAACCTCATCATACCCCTCTACTCCCCCCGGGTCAGGAGGCTCCGGGGGGGCAAATACGGGGAAAGAGACGATGTGGCGGTGGATCTTTTAGAGGAGGTCGGCTTTGAGCGCGACTCCTTCGTCCCCTACAAGGTGGCGGCAAGCCTCCCCCACGGCTACCTCAAGAGGCTGGAGCTCGCCAGGTGCCTGGCCCTGCGGCCGGAGCTCCTGGTCCTCGACGAGCTCTTCTCGGGGATGTCCATGTCAGAGGTGGCAAGCACCCTCCCCATCATCGAGAGGCTCAATGAAGAGGGTCTCACCATCATCATGGTGGAGCACCGGCTCAGGGAGCTCTTTCGGGTGGCGGATCGGGTGATAGTGCTCAATTTCGGCAGAAAGATCGCCGATGGCCCTCCACAGGAGGTGATGGAGAGCGAGGAGGTCCGGGCGGCCTACTTAGGCAGCGAGGCGGAGTCGTGATGCTCGAGGTAAAGAACCTGATGGTCTTTTTCGAGAACGCCCTGGCCATAAACGACCTGAGCCTTGAGGTCCGCAGGGGAGAGATCGTCGGGGTGCTCGGCTCAAACAGCGCTGGAAAGACCACCCTGATGAACACCATCTCGGGCCTGATCATCGACATGAAGAGGAAGGAGGACAGGAGAGGGGGTGAGAGGATCACCGTGCTCGGGGAGATCCGTTTTGAGGGAGAGGAGATAACGGAAACGAAGCCGAGTGAGAGGGTAAGGAAGGGAATCGTCCTTTCCCGGGAACGCCATCCCATCTTCCCCGAAAGCAGTGTGGAGGAAAACCTGAAGATCGCCACATACCTGCGCCGGGACCCCGGGGTGAAGGAGAGCTTTGAGTTCGTCTACTCCGTCTTCCCCCGGTTGAAGGAGCTGAGAAGGAGGAAGGCTGGGTTCTGCTCTGGCGGAGAACAGCAGATGCTCGCCATCGGGATGGCCCTGATGACGAAGCCCAGGCTCCTGCTCATGGACGAGCCCCTCCTGGGGCTCTCCCCTGCCATGCAGCAGGACCTGGTTCGAGCGATAAGGGAGATAAGGGAAGAAGGGGTCACCATCCTGGTGACGGAGCAGTTCGCCAGGCCCCTTCTGCCCGTAATCGATCGGGGATATGTGATAGAAAACGGGACCCTGGTCCTCAAGGGGACGGGGAAGGAGCTTATGGAGAACCCGGAAGTGAAGGCGGCCTACTTCGGCCTTTAGGGGAGAAGGATGGATCTTCCCTTCGGTTCCATCTATGAGCAGTTTGAGAAGGTGGCGAGGGACTTTTCGGAAAAACCCGCCCTCCTTTACCTTGGTAAGGAGTACACTTACTCTCAATTGAAGGAGGCCGCAGAAGTCCTGGCGGCAAGCCTTCATGACCTCGGCCTCAGAGGAGGGGATAAAGCCATCCTCTATCTCCCCAACACCCCTCAGTGGGTGATCGCCTGGCTGGCCCTCTTGAGGCTTGGGGCCATCTCCATACCGATCTCCCCCATCTACACCCCTGTGGATCTGGCCTATATGGCCTCCGATAGCGGGGCGGAGACGATCTTCTGCCTCGATACCAACTTCGGGTACGTGGCCCAGGTATTGCCGGAGACGGGCCTTAAGAGGGTGATCGTGACCAATGTGGCGGAGCTCCTCCCCTGGTGGAAGCGAATTATAGGCCGGGGCTTTGACAAGATACCGAGGGGGAAGGTCGCTTCAGGGGAGAAGATATTCCGCTTCAGGGACCTGCTTAAAGGGGACCGAACCTCCCTGCCGCCCCTCAAAGCGGACCCTGAGGACTTCTTCGAGATGCTTTACACCGGTGGGACCACCGGCCTCCCCAAAGGGGTTACTTACACGAACATCGTCTTCCTGGAGAGCATATCGGAGCAGAGGGCCGTGAGCGAGCCGTATATCCCCAAGGGGAAGGACATATTGATCCAGGGGGGGCCGCTCTTTCATATCCTGGGGCAAGCGATGGGCCTTGGGGCGCTGCTTTCCGGGGATACCCTGATCCTGCTTCCCAGGGTAAATCTTGACGGTTTGTTTGACCACATCCAACGTTACAGGGCCCTCTCCTTCTTCGGTGTCCCTGCCATGTACCGGATGATCCTGGAGCACGACCGGGTGGATTACTACGACTTGAGTTCCCTCCAGTATTGCTTCTGCGCCGGAGATGTCCTGCCCCAAGAGGTGGCCGAGAGGTGGCTCAGGAAGTTCGGAAAGCCCCTCTATCAGGGATATGGGACGACGGAGACCTGCGGCAGGGTCTCCTTGACCCCGATGGGGGAGAAGGCCCCACCGGGAAGTGCTGGTAAGGTCACGCCCCTTCAGAAGGTGAAGCTGGTGGACCCCGACACCCTCGAGCCCGTGCCCCCGGGGGAGCCCGGGGAGCTGCTGGTCTCCTCGGAACACATGGTGAGGGGGTATTGGAACAAACCCGAGGAGACCGCCAAGTGCTTCATAGAGCTGGAGGGGCGCCTCTGGTACAGGACCAGGGACATCGTCAGGATAGACCCCGAAGGCTGGCTCTTCTACCTCGATCGGTCCGTCGACACCATCAAACACAAGGGCTATCGGGTGGCTGCCTCGGAGGTGGAGGCGGTCCTTCAGGAGCACCCGGCGGTGATAGCGGCCTGCGTGGTGGGGGTGCCCGACGAGCGGGTCGGCGAGAGGATCAAGGCCTTCGTGGTGCTCAAAGAGGATATCAAAGGGGTGAGCGCTTACGAGCTCATCAGGTGGTGCCGCGGACGCCTGGCCCCCTACAAGGTGCCCCAGTACATCGAGTTCAGGGATATGCTGCCCAAGTCCAAGGTAGGGAAGGTCCTCCGCCGTGAGCTCCGAGCCGAGGAGCGCAAAAAACTGGAAAAGGGATAGACGGGAGGGGACCGACCTCACAGTCCCCCGCCTTCTGCTCACATATAAAGCCCTTAGGCGGTTGGAAAACCGTTGAAGGGGCTACCTCGGAGCCCCCTCGGGCCCCTGTTCTTCGTAGAGTCTCCTGATGAGGCTCGCCTTCATCTCGTGCCGCGGCAGGGTGCCCTCCTCTACGAGTTCCACCTCAGCGCGGAAGACCAGCCTCTCCCTGAGGGCTCCCTCTATCTCCCTCTTGAGGCCCGTAGTCAATCATTTAAGAATGTAACCGAAATCATCTTTGATTACTCATTAAGAAAGTAACCGTAGAGGGTGTCCTCTTTCTGTGGGGGTTAATGGTCCTTTCCCCTCTGCTCGTTTTTTTATAG
>Ga0190360_1000437_pt1 | contig 23787 bp, 25 predicted proteins | sample 48721834_MG_FD_161271 | JGI IMG/M metagenome (GOLD analysis project Ga0190360, IMG submission 161271) | Hydrothermal vent microbial mat bacterial communities from Southern Trench, Guaymas Basin, Mexico - 4872-18-3-4_MG | ecosystem: Environmental > Aquatic > Marine > Hydrothermal vents >... | reverse complement strand
CTGGGCAAGTTGCGTCAAGGAGTCGTATTCACTCATCTAAAATTAGGAAATTCTTCCGCTTGCTGAGGTGGTGGAGTTGGAGACGGAGGCTCCTTGGTCTACACTCAGGCCGGGTAGCCCACACCACAGGAGGCATGCGATGGGACGGGACGTGATCGACAGGCTGGAGCTTAGGACCCTCGACCAACGCTTCCGGCAGGAACTGGAGTGTGGATTTGAGCTGGCACCGCGGGTCTCACAAGGCGTCCTCGACCTGGCCAAAGAGGTTTTCGGCCTGGATGCTGTTTCCGCTTCTGGAGCTGGCCGCCTGCGGCCGGGCCAGATCCGGCAGGTGATCACCGCAGCGGACGTGCCCCACGGCCGTCCGCTGCAGGAGATGGAGACGGTGGAGATCACCTGGACCCTAGATGCGGGCCAGGAAGATCTGGAGGTGCTTAGGGAGCATGGGCGCACTGGCCTGCGGAGGACCCGCATCCTGCGCCTGATCGATGAAGCCCTGGACCAAGGGGGCGAGCCGACGCAGGAAGACCTGGCAAAGGCGTTAGGAGTGACACCTCGCACCATCCGCTCGGACATCGCCTGCTTGGAGGCGGAGGGCTACCGGGTGGTCACCCGGGGGAAGCTGCGTGGGGTGGGTCGCGGACAGAGCCATAAGGTGGCCATTGTAGAGCTGTACCTTAGGGGGCACACCTACACCGAGATCATGCGGGCCACCCGCCATTCCCCTTCCGCTATCAAGCGCTACCTGCAGGCCTTCGGCCGGGTGGTGTTGCTTACCCATAAGGGCCTTGCGCTCAGCGAGATCGCCTATGTGGTGGGCATTTCAGAGGCGCTGGCCCACGAGTACCTGAACCTCTACCGGCGTTACGACCTGCCGGAGTACGGAGAACGACTGCAGGAGATGGTGCACAGGGTCACTGGTGACCATCGGGGGGTCGCCTCCGGCTCAAAAAGGGGGGAGAAATGAGCACCAATCGCTTCCGCGCTGCCCTTCAGCACACCTTCCGGCAGGCGATCATTCACCTTCTGGAGAGCGAATATAAACTTGTGGGAAGCCACAAGGTGATCCAGATGATCGCCGATGACATTGCCGAGCTGCACGCCGAGTACTACCGGGACGCCAACCGTGTGGCTCCAGGGCATCTGGTTTGGCGTGGAACGCTGGACGAAGGACGCAAGCCTCGAACTGGGAGACGCGCCGAGGAGGAGCCCACCATCACCGCCGTGCTGCCCCTGATCACTGCCGAGGACCTGGCCGAGCGGGCCCAGGGATGCCCCAAAGGAATGCACGCTCGCCAATGGGCACATGAGCGGGACATACGTCGTGTGGTTCGCCTGGTGAAGGCGGGGCTGGACAACCCGGGTGGAAGATTACTGTTGTCCCTGTCCGAACTCTCGATGCTGCTCAATCGCTCCATGCCCACCGTGCGGAGCTGCATCCTGGACCACTTCGAGCGGACCGGTGAGATCTTGCTCATCAAAGGCTACGTCCTCGACCAGGGCGGCAGCCCCACCCACAAAGGTGTGATCCTGCGTCTCTATGAGAAAGGGGTCTCTCCCCCGGACATTGCTCGTATGACCAGCCACAGCCTGAAGGCAGTGGACCGCTACATCGCGGATTATGAGCGTATGAAGATGCTCTTGCGCAAAGGGCTGACCATCCCGGAGATCAGCCACGCGCTGGGGCGGGGTGTTCGAACGCTGCTACAATACCAGGAGATCGTCCTTCAGTTCCACCCCGACCTCGGCCTGGCTCCTCAGGAGGACTGATGGATATGTGGATAACTCTGCGCTTCGCTCTAAGTTGCCCATATATCCACAGCCGCTGCTGCTGCGGCTAAGCCGGCCACCATCGGCAACCGGAAAGATTTCCCAACTGTAAATGTTACCGAAGCATAATGGTTCTCTCAAAAGAAAATGTTACCGAGGGAACCATGTCCGCAGACGAGAAAATGACCGTCGACGAACGTCGCAAATACCTTCGCAGAATGCAGCAACGATACCTGGAGGCATCCCGCAAGGAGCGCAGCCGGATGCTGGACGATATGGAACAAGTCTTGGGGATGCACCGCAAGAGCCTGATCCGCCTACTAGGCAGCGATCTTGCTCGCAAGCCGAGGACCCGACAGCGAGGCCGAACATATGGTGTCGAGCTGCACCGCGCGGTGAAGGTCATCGCCGAAAGCCTTGATTATGTGTGTGCCGAGCGGTTGCAGCCCAATCTAGTTTGGGTGGCCAGGCATCTTGCTGCCCACGGCGAGCTGGAGCTCACTCCTGGGCTGCTAGAAAAGCTGGGATGCATCAGTGTCTCGACGCTCCGGAGGATTCTGCAGCGCCTGACGCAGGATGAGCCTCGCTTGCCGCGAAAGGGGCCCAGGGAGGCCAATCGCTTCCGTCGTAGTGTCCCGACTCGCCGCATTCCATGGGATGAAGAAGAACCAGGCCACTTAGAAGCGGATCTGGTCCACCACTGCGGGATATCCGCTTCCGGTCAATACACGCACACACTCCAGTTGGTCGACGTAGCCACAGGCTGGAGCGAGCGGGCTGCCATCCTCGGCCGCAGCTATCTGGTCATCGAAGACGCCTTCCGCCGCATCCTGGCCCGTTTGCCCTTCCCCGTGAAAGAGATCCACTCCGACAATGACAGCGCCTTCTTCAACAATCACCTGGCCCGCTTCTGGCGCGATCTGCTCAAGGATGTGGATCATTCCCGCAGCCGGGCCTGGCATAAGAACGACAACCGCTTCGTTGAGCAGAAGAACAGCACGCTGGTGCGCGCCTATGTTGGCTTCGATCGCCTGGATACTGTCGAGCAAACCAACCTGCTCAACCAACTCTATGACAAGATGTGGATTTACTACAATCTGTTCCAGCCCGTCATGCGGCTTGTGGAAAAGAGTGTCACCCCTTTGGAGAACGGCCGCTCCCGTACACGGCGCCGCTACGACAAAGCGCGCACGCCTTTCGACAGGTTATGCATGACTGGCGCCCTCAGTGAAGAGACACGCTCTCAGCTCGAACGACTTCGTGAGCAGACCAATCCGCGGAAGCTGCGAGAGGAGATCCAGGTGCTCTTGAGGGAGCTTCATCGGCTTCCAACTGCTAAAGATGGGCAACCTCAAGACGTTTACCAAACACTATTCAGCCATAGAAAACCCAAGAAGGGAGAGGACATCTCGGTAACATTATCTTTTGGAAGAACGATTCCCGTTCGGTAACATTTTCATTTGAATTGACACGGGCGCCTCCCTCGGGAAGAAACGGGCACTGGTAGGTTTCGCCTTAAGTTGCCCTATAATGCGGCGTCCTTCTGTGACGAAAGGCCGCAGGGCGAGAATCGCCCTGGAGCTGTGAGGGCAAGAAAAACCACGACGAGGAGCCCGCCGAGCGCCCTTCGATTGGGATGCGTTCCTGGGCCCCTTCGGTATAGGGCGTTTCATCCGAGCCTCTCCCCACACTCTGGGCAGAACTTGGCTCACGGCGGCACCACTGTATGGCAATTTGGACAGGCGGCCCTAGTCTCGCCTTCCCAGACATCACTTTCCAGCAGTCGGGCGTCCTCCTCCGCCACCTCGGCTTTCTCCCAGGCCATGTCGGCCGTCTTGCTGGCCTGCGCCACCGCCATCTCAACCCCCACATCCGGGGCGAATTCCTGCAGCTTGCGAGAATGAGAACCGATGCGAGGTGAAGTGTGTTGCGGGAAGGCTTCGATCAGCGATGGAGCCAGCGAGCCAAGCAGCCCGTGAAGCATGACGAGATCTCTCGTACCATCTGCCGGGTGGCGCAAAAATATACATCTCTGCAACCCAGGACGATTGACAAGCGAGCCTGCATCTCCCGCCCACTCGGAGCTCAGGCTGGGCCAGATCTCCCGGCCGCCTCTGACGCCGGGCGCGATTTCTCCATGACGATGGCATCCTCACCATCCCGGTAATATCTCGACCAGCGGCCGACCGGCCGGTAGCCTTCCCGCGAGTACAGCGCATGCGCAGCCTGGTTCGAGACCCGCAGCGAGAGCCGGAGGCGAGGCATCGCCAGCCGCTCTTCGCACATCCTGAGCAGGCGGATGGCGATGCCCCGGCGGCGATAAACCGGATGCACACCCAGCGAGGCGATCCATCCCACTCCCTGCCGTCGGCGGCGGTCCCCGATCACAAAGCCAGCCACCTCATTCCCGACTAGCGCCAGCAATCGCACCGTCTCGGGTAAGATGAGAGCGGCCAGCATATCGGTCCACGGCCAGGCATCCCGCCCGAAGCATCGCCTTTCCAGGCGCAGCAAAGGAAAGAGGTCCCGCCATGTGGCCTCGCGCACGACCACCTCTTCCAGGGCGGGACCTCCGGGGTCAGCCTGGTTCAACTACCCCTCACCTCGCGTGAAGCGCTCCATCAGGCTCGTGAATTCCATGGGGAAGATGAATTTCGTCGCCGGGCTGGCGCCCATCTCCTTGAGCGTCTCGAAGTACTGCAGGGTCATCGTCTTCTGATCCACAGTCTGCGCCACGCTGAAGATCCGTTCCAGGGCCACCGCAAAACCTTCGGCTCGCAATCGCTGGGCCTCCCGCTCGCCCTCGGCCTTCAGGATGTTGGCCCGCTTCTCACCCTCGGCCTTCAGGATGGCGGCCTGCTTCTCGCCCTCGGCAACGTTGATCGCGGCCTCGCGCTGGCCGGTGGACTCGGTCACCACCGCCCGGCGCACACGCTCGGCGGTCATCTGGCGGTTCATGGCCTCCTGGACTTCCTTGGGCGGGATGATTTCCCGAATCTCAACATTGGTGACCTTCACCCCCCAGCGCTCCGTCACCTCGTCCAGCTTGACCCGAAGCGTCTGATTGATGTGGTCCCGCTGGGAGAGCACATCGTCGAGGGCGATGGCGCCAATCACGGAGCGCAAGGTCGTCGTGGCCATACCTTGCGCCGCCGCTTCAAAGTTTCCAACCTGGATCACACTCTGAATCGCATTCACCACCTTGTAGTACCAAATAAAGTCGATAGCGATGGGCGCGTTATCCATGGTGATGGAGGTCTGATGTGGGATTTCTCGCACCTGCTCGCGCAGATCCACCTTCACACCCCGCTCAATGAAAGGGATCAGCAGCACCAATCCCGGACCACGCTCGCCCACGCAGCGTCCGAGCCGGAAGACCACCAGACGCTCGTACTCCTGGACAATCCGGATGGCGCTTGCCAACAAGGCCAGAGCCAGCAGGCCCACCGCTCCAATCAAGCACGCCATGAACGTCACGTTTTGCATCGAATCAACTCCCTTCACTCCTTATTTGGTATCGAAGTTGTCGGTTTCCACGGGCTTAACCAGCAGCAGCAGTCCCTCGCGACCTAAAATGCGCACGGCGCCTCCCGGCTCGCAGGGCGTGTCACATCTTGCCGTCCACAGCTCTCCCAGCACATACACCGACCCGGTGGGGTCGAGCGGTGTGCGCACCTCGCCTGTCTTGCCGATCACCCTGTCTGGATCGATGCTCGGCCGGGTCCTGAACGTCATCACTGTGCTCCGCACGGCCAGCCAGAAATACCCCAGCGTCAGTAACGAGGCACCCAAGGCGAGCAGCGGATGCACCGCCATGCAACCATTCTCCAGACGGAAGAGAAAGACCGAGCCCAAGCTAAGAGCCACCGCCGAGGCGGCCAGCCACCATTGGGAGTGCGGCATCCGCAGAGCCAGGATGAAGCAAACCACCCCTGCTGCGAGCACCACCAGCGACCAGAGGTTCAAGGGCAAGATCGTCGTCCCAAGTCCGGCGCCGGCCAGGGCCACCAGCGCCAGCAACTCCAGCACTCCCGTGCCAGGTGTGATCACAGCCAGGGCCGCCAGCCAGATGCCGGCCACCAGGACCAGGTAGAGCAAGTTGGGAAATAAGGCGCTATCTAGGATGGACATCTCTCGCCACCTCACCTATCGCTTAAAACCATCATAGGCAAGGTCCGCCAGCCTTTCTGCCATCTAACCGACAGATAGCAGACGCGCAGGCTCCCTTTCGCGCCACCCTGCGCCAAGCTCTCTCCAGGATGACAATCGTCGCAAGCGGAGCCTCTCCCTAGAAGGAGATCTCATACATGCGGTAGGTCTTGTAGACCCGCCCCCCAAGCAGGCTGATGGCCCGGTTCATCATATCGTTGGTTTCCAGAATCCAGCTCATCTCCGCCCGCTTGTAGCCCTTGGGGACCGCCCGTCTCGCGGTTTCTAGATACATCATGGCATCGACCCCAAGCCCACGGTATTCCGGCAGCACCCCCAGTGCAAAGACCCGCAGCCAATCAATCTCCCGCCGCACTTTCCAATGCCAGAGCAGCTTCAGCATCGTAAGCGGCTCGGGCACGCCCGGCCTGGGGTAGGCCCTCAACAGCGGTTGATTCAGGTCTGGCAGGCAGAGCGATGCCGCGATCACTTCGCCCTCATATTCCACCATCAGGACCAGCTCCGGGTCAATGATGGACTTGAGTTGGGCTGCCAGATGGTCGATCTCGGCGTCGCTCATCGGCACGAAGCCCCAGTTGCGCTCCCAGGAGGTATTATAGATGCGCTTAAAAGCCTCCACCTCCTGGTCGAAGCGGCTCATATCGATACTGCGGACGACAAAGTTGCGCCGCTTGCGGGCCTTTTCCACTACCCGAACGAGCTTCTCTGGAGCCCGGTCGAGGAAATTTTCGACTTCGATTTCATAGGCCCAGAGATCCATGGCCTTGGTAAAACCCGCCGCCTCGATATACTCCCGATATCGCCGCGGGTTATAGGTCATCAGAATGCGAGGCGGATCATCGAAGCCGTCGACCAGCAGACCGACCTCATCGTTGGTGCAAAATTGCGCCGGACCCACCAGGGATTCATGGCCCGCATCACGAGCCCAAGTCTTGGCGGTCTTTAGCAAGGCACTGGCGGCTTCAGGGTCCTCCAGCACTTCGAAGAAGCCAAAGAAGCCGACATTCACGCCTTGAAACTCGTTGTAGCGATCGTTGGTCAAGGCTGCAATCGTGCCGACAACCTCCTCGCCTCGCCGGGCCAGAAAATATTCGGCGCGGGCATGCCCGAAGAAGGGATTCTTGCCCCGATCCAAGAACTCCTTGCGCTCAGAAATCAACGGCGGCACCCAGTTGGGATCCCCCTGGTAGACCTTCCAAGGGAAGGTGATGAAGGTGAGCAATTCAGGCTCATTTCGCACCGGGGATATTGTCAGATCGCTCATGTCACACCTCGTAATGAGTAGGCGATTATACAATCGGCGAACCTGGCAGCGATAGCTGGAAGCCCTTAAGGCTGGCAGGACAGCGCCTTCGTTGGCGCAGATGGTATGATGTTCAAGACGTCACGGAGGCACCATTCGCTACCCGCTGATCTTCTCGCTCGGCATCTTGATCGCCTTCGGCTGGCTGGCCGCCCGGCCACCTATCGGCGGCCGTGGCGCCTCCCACAAGATAGAACCCTTTCATGCGGCACTGGTTGCCTTGGCAGGGGGCATGATCCTGGCTCGCGGCCTCTTCGTGGCTCTCCACGCCCCTTACTATGCGCAGCGCCCCTGGCAGGCGCTTTGGTTGTGGCAGGGCGGGTTGAGCGCCATCGGCGCCATCCTGGGCAGCCTTCTCGGCCTGGCCCTCTATTCCTGGCTTGCCAAGGCTCCGCTCGTCACGCTTGCCGATCAGCTCTCCTTCCCCGCCGGCTTGATTGCCATGGCCGCCTGGGCCGGTTGCTGGGCAGATGGCTGCGCTTATGGGTTCCCCCTGGATGCAGCACAAAGCCTTGCCCTCGGACGCGACCCCTTCCTCTCCACGACCCCCCGCTGGCCCACGCAGGCGCTTGGCGCTTTGCTTACCGCAATCTTGACAGCGGCGATGTACTGGTTCATCACGCATCCAGCACCGGCCGGGCTCGCGGCTAGCGCCTTTATCTTGGGGCTCTCATGCATCCTCTTCGGGGTGAGCCTGTTTCGGGCCGACCCCTCCCTGCTCGCATGGCACTATCGCCTGGACACCCTCGCCAGCGCCACACTGGGTGTGCTCGGCCTGGGATCCGTGCTGGCCTGCCTGCGAGCCAAGCCCGAACGCCGAGGCTAGAATGCAACCGATGAAGATCACGCTGGCACGAATCAACACACGTCTGGGGGATATTCAGGCCAATCTCGCAAAGCACCTTGAGTGGATCTCGGATGCGCGCCTTCGATACCCGCTTCGGCCGCTTCGGCCTGCTGATCTGCGAGGACTTCTGGCACGCTTCGCCCCCCTACCTTCTCTGGCTGGACGGCGCGGACGTCTTGCTGCTGATCTCCGCCACGCTGGGGCGCGGCCTCAACGATCAGGACCGGCTCGAATCGGCCCGCTGGGTCGAACAGATTATCCAGGCCTATGCCAGTCTCTTCACCACCTTCGTGCTGCATACAAACCGCGTAGGCCTCGAAGATGGTTTGCATTTCTGGGGCGGGGCAACGACCTTCAATCCCGACGGGCGCCTGCTCGCACGGGGCCCCTATCATGAGGAGGCGCTCACGCTCGTCGATCTCGATCTCGCCCAGCTTGCACGTACGCGGGCACGCCTGCCCCTGCTGCGAAATGAACGCACAAGCTTGATGCAGCCGGAGCTGAACCGTATACTTTCCTGGCGAGCCGCCCTGCTCCGGGCCATGACTGATCCTGCCTCCCGGGGCGGCGCACAGGCTGAAAGTGCAGGAGCGCGATGAGTAGCACGAAAATCGACCTGAATATCAATCCATCCATGGCGCGCGATATCCTGGTGGACTTCATCCGCACCGAAATCCGGCGCGCCGGCTTTGAGCGGGCGGTGGTGGGCGTCTCGGGTGGCCTGGATTCATCCGTCACGCTGTTGCTCACGGCGCAGGCCATGGGTCCGGAGCAAGTGCTGGCCCTCTCCATGCCCTACCGGACGAGCAGCCAGGACTCGCGCGAGCATGCGCGCCTCATCGCCCAGCAAGCGGGAGTGCGCCTGGAGGAAGTCGACATCTCACCCATGGTCGACGCCTTCTTCGAGCGCTTCCCCGATGCCGGCCGTGTCCGCCGCGGCAACGTGATGGCCCGCATGCGTATGATCGTGCTGTTCGATCAGTCGGCCGCGTTCAAGGGACTGGTCGTCGGCACCGGAAACAAGACCGAGCTTCTTCTCGGGTACACGACCCTCTATGGCGACAGCGCCTGCGCCCTTAATCCGCTAGGCGATCTCTACAAGACTCAGGTGCGCCAGCTTGCACGCTTCCTTGAGGTGCCGGAAGAGATCTTGAACAAGCCCCCTTCGGCGGATCTCTGGGACGGGCAAACCGACGAGGGCGAGCTCGGATTCACCTACGAGCAGGTCGACCGGTTGCTTTATCTGCTCGTCGACCAGCGCTATTCACCGGACGATTGCGTGGAAGCCGGCTTCGAGCACGGCTTTGTCGAGAAGGTCCTGGACCGCATCCGGCGCAACCAGTTTAAGCGCTTGCTGCCCCGCATCGCCAAGCTCAGCAACCGGACGGTGGGTTACGACTTTCTCTACCTGCGTGACTGGGGGACTTGATCCGGAGCTCGCAACCCTCCCCCGCCGCTTTCCCCGTCGGATCATGGCCATGCACTTCACGGCTCGGCAGGTCGGTAGGCCGGCATCCCAATCGACGCTTTCCAGAGCATTGACGATTTCGCTCCGCGCGGGTACATTCCTGCCATCCGCCGCTGGAGGGTAGCCATGAAGCGAGCCATCAGTATCAGTATCGGCTCATCCAGGCGCGATAAGCGCGTCGATACCGAAATCCTGGGCGAGCCTATCCGTCTCGAACGGATCGGCACAGATGGGAATATGGCCGAAGCCACACGTCTTTTCCGGGAGCTGGATGGAGTGGTGGATGCTTTCGGCGTGGGCGGCGCCAACCTTGCGCTCGAGGTGGCCGGAAAATCCTATCTGCTGTATTCCATCCTGCCCATCGTGCAGGATGTCAAGAAGACCCCGATCGCGGACGGCAACGGCCTGAAGAACACACTCGAGTTCCGCTTGGCGGCCTTCGTCGACGAACACATCGGCCTACCTGGCGACAGCCGCCGGGCGCTCATCACCAGCGGAGCCGACCGCTGGGGCATGATGGCCGGCTTTTTCGAGGCGGGCTATGAGTGTGTGGTGGGCGATCTGATGTTTGCACTCGGCCTGCCCATCCCGCTCCGCAGTGCACGAGCGGTCCAGCGGCTGGCGGCGCTGATCCTGCCCATCGCCGGGCGGGTGCCCTTCCACTGGCTCTATCCGACCGGCGAAGCCCAGGAGAAACACGAGCCGAAGTGGCAGAGCTACTTCGAGTGGGCCCAGGTCATTGCAGGGGACTGTCACTACATCACACGCTACATGCCGGAGGACCTGGCCGGAAAGATCATCGTAACCAACACTACAACGCCCGAGGATGTGGAACGATTTCGGAAAGCGGGTGCCAGCTACCTGGTCACCTCCACCCCCGTTTATGGCGGCCGCTCCTTTGGCACGAACCTGATGGAGGCCGCGCTCATCGCCATATCCGGCAAAGGCCGCCCGCTCACGCACGACGAACTGGGCGGCATGATCGACCGTATCCGGCTGCGGCCCCAGCTCCAGGCATTGCAGCCAGCGGAATCTGCCCCTGGCAGGGAGGCCGCATGAGTGCCCAACCCTCCCCTCGAGCGATTTTCGATAAGGCGGTCTACACCATCTGCCGCGCCATCCCTCGCGGCAAGGTGATGACCTACGGAGACATCGCCGCGTTCATCCCGCCCCCACCTGGCATGGATCCGCTGGGCTATGACCGCATTAAGGCCCGCTGGGTCGGCTACGCCCTGGCTTCCTGCCCGGAAGATGTCCCCTGGTATCGGGTGGTCAATTCCCGCGGGCAAATCAGCTCCCGCCCGACGAGTCCTCTCCAACAGGCGCTGCTCGAGGAGGAGGGGATCCGCTTCAAGGCCCCCGGCCGGCTTCTGCTTGCGGCGTACCGCTGGAGCCCAACGGCCTCCGAACTGGAAGCGGCAGCGCAAGGGAGACAGGAATCATGATGGATGCCGTTGTCATCTCCGGCGGCCGGCCTGGCCCTGAGGATCCGCTCTACCCCTTCACGCTCGGAAAGCCGAAGGCCCTGCTTGAAATCGGCGGGCGTCCGATGCTGGACTGGGTGCTGGAGGCTCTCTCCGAAGCGGAAAGCGTGGGGCGCATCTTCGTTATTGGGCTGACCGAAGAGGAGGCCCGAGCGCAAAGCAAGTGGGCCGCAACCTGGCTGCCGGATCAGGGCAGCATGATTGCGAACATCCGCGAGGGCCTTGCCGCCCTGCGGCGCGAGCATCCTGGTTCGGAGCGTGCCCTGCTGGTCTCGGCCGACATTCCCGCCATTACGCCCGATGTCGTCGATTGGCGGGTGGAAGCTGCACAGGCCGCGCCGGCCGACATCGACTACTCCATCGTTTCACGCGCGACCATGGAAGCCCGCTTTCCAGGCGTGCAGCGCTCCTATGTTCGCCTGCGGGATGTGGAGGTATGCGGTGGGGACATCAATGTGATCAGGACCGATCTGGTTGAAAACCAAGCACTTTGGGAGCGGCTGATTGCGGCCCGCAAGAGCGCCCGTCGTCAAGCCGCCTTGCTTGGCCTGGATCTGCTTCTCTTGCTCCTCACCCGGCGAATGAGCCTGGCGGAAGCCGAGCGCCGCGCGAGTGCCAGGCTTGGACTGCATGGTCATGCCACCCTCTCTCCCTACGCCGAGGTCGCCATGGACCTCGATAAGCCCGCTCATCTTACTATCCTGGAAGACCATTTATCGGCGCGGACCCGGCATGGATAGGCAACAACTCGAAGCCTTCGACGCTAGATGGTTCTCGTGGCTCTCGCTGGCCGGAAGAAGGCCCGGTCTGCGCCGTCTTGCAATCTTGCTGGCGCATTCCGGTGATTCGTGGTTCTGGCTGCTCGCCCTGGCCATCCTGGCGCTTACCGGCGATCAGGCCATGCGCATCTGGGCCTACCGACTGGGGGGAGCCATTTTGGGACTGGCGCTGCTGGTCCTGACGATCAAGCTGGTCGTTCGCCGACAGCGGCCTGATGGTCAGTGGGGCGCGATCTACCGCAAATCCGATCCTCACTCCTTTCCCTCCGGACATGCCGCGCGCGCCGTCTTGCTTGCCGTCCTGGCGCTCGGCTTGGGACCGGTCTGGCTGGCGGCAGTGCTGCTTCCTTGGGCGCCGCTGGTCGGCCTGGCTCGCATCGCCATGGGCCTGCATTACCCCACCGACGTCCTCGCGGGCGCGGCCATTGGTCTGGCAGCCGGTCTAATCACCCTGCTCATCTTCTGATGGCCCCAGGGAAAACAAAGACCGCCCAGTCATGGGCGGCTGCTTGCTGCTTATGGGCGCTGCCTTTGGGCCTTATTCCAGTTCCGCCTGCAGCTTGGGCAGGAGTTCCACCCAGTCATACCCCAGCACGAGGGCAATGTCGATCTCATCGTCAGCCCGGGACTGGAAGAGCACCTGGCTTTGCGTCAGCCCCATCGTCTCCACAAGGTACTTGGTGCTGTAGGGTTTGCCCCGATAGTCGATGATGCGTGTGGTAGGGTAATCCAGCCGGTCGGCGTTCCCGACCTGGGCCACATCGAGTCCAAGCGAAGTGAGTACCTCCGCGAATCGGGCGGCGAGCCCCTCTTCGCCGGCACCGTTCAGCACCGCCATGCGGGCGCCTTCCTCGAGGGCAGCCTCGAGCGGATCCTTCTCTTTTGCGGAGGGGCCGATGCCGCTGTTGAGGGTGAAGATCTCGTCGCGCAGGATGCGGATCCGATCCAGCACCGGAGTCAGGACCTCCTCCCCCGTGGGCAGTTTCTCAAGGCGCACCATTTCCGGCGGGCCGATCACGCCGCGATGAATTTGCTCGGGTGGGATTCGCACCGCCAGCAAGCCCAGCCCGATCATATCCCGCAACGATAGGTTGGTTCGGATCCCCGAGGAGAGTTCCTCATAAAGCGCCGGGGCCTTGGCCACCAGCGTGGGGATCATGTCGAACTCGAGGATCTGCTCCCGGATAGCCATGGCCACCTGCTGTTGGCGCTGTGCCCGGTCGAAATCACCCCCCTCGGTGCTTCGGACACGGGCATAGGCGAGCGTTTCGGCGCCGTCCAGCACATATCCCTTCGGCTCGAGCCACTTCGCGGTGCGCCCGATAGGGGCGATCTTGATGCGTTCCGGGACCAGCAGTTCGATCCCCCCGATCTCATCGATCATGCGCTCGAAGGCCGAGAATTCGACCACCGCATAGTACTGGACCTGCACGCCCAGCAAATTCTCAACGGTTTCCATCGCCAGCGCCGGGCCACCGCCAGGAAGCTGGTTGGTCTCCCCCAGGAAGTATGCGGTATTGATGCGATTATGTCCGAAGCCGGGGATCTCAACCCAGAGATCACGGGGTATTGAAAGCAATCCTGCGGTTTCGGTGAGGGGGTCGATCGTGGCCAGGATCATGGTGTCCGTACGCGGTGGCCCATCGCCTTCAAGCCAATCGCGGTAATCCAATCCCATGAAGAGGATGGTTACGCGCTCCGTCCCGCTCCAGGGCTCGGGCAGTTGCTCCATTGCGGAACCGCCGGTGGACGGCGTCCCTGCAACCTGCGTGCCCGCTTGCGGGGCTTGGTCGAAGGAGCCGAGCGAGCCAAAGCCGGGGCCCGACCAAGAGAGGCTCAAATCACGTATGGTCACGAAGACTAGCACCGCTGAGGCCAACGCAGCCAAGATGAAGGCAGCGGCGATCGCCCGGACGACCCAACGTGGCATGCTACTCTATCCTCCTCGATCAGGCGTTCCCCGCAGGGAAACGCACGTGCGTCCGGGCCGTGCAGGACCCGGCACGACGCGGCATTATATCACGGGCACCCTTCTTGCCATCCCCATCGTTGTCAGGCTTGTGTCCGCCGGGACCCTAGGTATAATCCCGCCACGACCACCCCCGGTTCAGGTTCACCCAGGATTCCCATGTATGGTCTCCCAGGATAACGCGCCAGACGTCCATCCAGCCATCAGGCTGCGAACCGTCCTGCTCCTGCTGGGCCTCTCACTCCTCACCCGTGGCGCCTACCTCTTGGCAGTCCGTGGACCGGATGCCCCGCTAGTGGGCGACGAGCCAGGGTTCCATCAAATCGCGGCGGGCTGTCTGGCAGGCGAGGGGTGGCATGATGGCCCCTATTATTCGACCCGCGCCCCGCTGCCCTCGGCCATTCTCATTCCCATCTACGCCCTCACAGGTGCCAGGCCCGAGGTGGGACGATGGACGATGGTTGCCATCTCCTCCTGGGTTGCTCCCTTACTCTATGTCATCGAGCGCTGGGTCTTCAAGCGCCGTCTGGCACTGGCAGGCTGGATCTGGGCGCTCTACCCACCCTCCATCTTCTACGCCTCCTTCCTGCTCTCCGAGAATCTGGCAGCAACCCTGAGCGCCGCATGCCTGGGAACATTCATTGCCAGCGGCTTGACCCGGCGGGTAGGGCTGGCTTTCCTGACGGGGATCCTATGGGCGGCCCTGGCCCTCACCCGGCCGGTGTTCTTGCTCCTCCCCTTCTTCTTGCTTGGAATGAACCTTCTCCTGCCCCGAACCACACCCGGCCGCTGGGGAGGACGGTCGACCGTCTTGGCACTGGCAGGCTTCGCCCTCGCCATGGCCCCCTGGACGATCCGCAACGCCGTGGTGCACCATCGCTTCATGCCCACAACCAGCTATGGCGGCATCATGCTCTCGAGCACCAACGCAACCCTGGGCCATCCCGCCGTTCAGTCGGGTGCCTATTATCACGATCCCGAGATCCGGAGACCACTGCAGCAGCTGCCGGAAGTCGAATGGAACGCTGCCGGCCTGCAATTGGCAGTGGAGCGCATCCGGCAGTACCCAGGGCTCTTTCTGGAGGCTGTTGCCCACCGAGCGGTGAATTTCTGGTCTCCACGCCCCAATCCCTACAATCCCAACTGGAGCGCCAGCGACGGAATCATGCTCGCCCTATGGCTGCCTTTGCTCCTGGCCTTTGCCCTTTCGTTCACCCGCCATCCGTGGCGTGAGGATTGGCCAGTGCTGGGTATGATTCTCTACGCCACCCTCTCCATTCTCCCTTTTTGGGGGACTCCCCGCTTCCGCTTCCCGGTGGACCCCCAGATCATCCTGCGTGCTTCGGCCGGCCTTATCTGGCTCCCCTCGATTTGGGGCCATCTGGTTACCCGCCTGAAACGGCCCCGCCGGGCCGATTCTCACCACCCGGATTCTTAAGCGCGCCAAGGGCGCGCAAGCTAGCATTGCTCGCGTTCAAGATAGCTTGAAGCTCCGCAAGAATTGGGGGAGTAATTACTCAGTCGAGGCTTCCCGCGCCAGGCGTTCCCAGAGTGTCAACTGCGCCTCCAGTGCCTCCTGTAAGGCGGCATAGCGCTCGCCCAGTCGCACCACCTGATCAACATCCTCGCCCGCCTGTTCAAGCGCCCTGGACACGCTCTCCATCTCCACTTCCAGAGTATGGATCTTCTCCTCGAGCGCATCCAGGCTTGGGCCTACCCGCGCCCGGGCCTGGCGCGCCGGTGCCCCTCGCGCAGTCTGCACGTCCTTGCGTGCTGCCCGTTGCGTGCGCTGACGCTCAAGAAAGGCTTCATAGCCGCCCTGCACCACCGTCAAGGACTTCTCGTCCGGGGAGATCGCCCAGACCTGGGTCGCCAGCGCTTCAATCAGGTAGCGGTCGTGCGATACAAGCAGGACCGTCCCTTCGAAGCGACGTAGCGCCTCTTCCAGGGCCTCCTGGGAAGGGATGTCCAAATGGTTAGTAGGCTCATCTAACAGCAGGAAGTTGGCCCCTTCTAAGATCAACTTGGCCAACGCCAGGCGGCTTCGTTCTCCTCCTGAAAGTGCGCGCACACGCTTATGGACCTCATCGCCCCGGAAGAGAAACCCCGCCAGATAGGACCGCGCCTGCGAAAGGCGCAGGTCCGGCGCCGTTTCGAGGATCTCTTCCAAGGGTGTCTTGGCAGGATCCAGGCCGGCGTGGGCCTGCTCGAAGTAACCGACCTGCACCGCAGCCCCTACCTTAACCGATCCTGCCAGCGGTGGTATCTCCGCCAGGAGGGTGCGCAGGAGGGTTGTCTTGCCCGCTCCGTTGGGCCCAATAAGCGCCACACACTCTCCCCGCCGGAGAACCAGATCGGGTGCAGAGAAGAGCACCTCTTGCGCATCGCCATGGCCGATAACCAGCCCTGACGTCTCCAAGACTCGGTCTCCCGAGCGGTCCGGCTGGCGGAACTGGATGCGAGCCGTTTCCGCCTTACGGGGTCGCTCGAGCGCCTCTTTCTGAAGCATGCGGTCCAAGCACTTGCGGCGCCCCTGTGCTTGGCGTGTCTTTTGACCGGCGATGTTGCGTCGAATGAACTCCTGCTCCTTGCGGATCAGCGCCTGTTGCGCTTCAAACCGTTCCTGCTGCAGGTGCTCCCGCGCCTCGCGCTGCTCGACATAGGCCGAATAATTCCCGCGATACGTCTGAATGCCGCTCGCAGTGAGTTCCCAAACACCGTCCGCCACCCGATCCAGGAAATAGCGGTCGTGAGAAACCATAATCGCAGTACCGGGCCAGTCTGCCAGCCATCGCTCGAGCCACTCGACCGCCATGATATCCAGGTGGTTGGTGGGTTCATCCAGGATCAAGAGCTCGGGATCTTCGAGCAGCAGCCGCGCCAGCTGCAGGCGCGTGCGTTCTCCCCCAGAAAGAAACCGCAATGGCGTCGAAAAACGTGTTGCCGGGATCCCCAGGCCGGTGAGCACCTGGCGGATGCGGGCTTCGTACGCGTACCCTCCCTCGCGCTCGAAGGCCTCCTGCAGGGCCCCATAACGCTTGATGGCCTGATCGACGAGTTTGGGGTCAGCCATCGCCTTCTCCAATTCCGCCAACTCCGCTTCTCGCCTGCGGAGGGCCTGGAAGGCTTCCAGGCAGAATTCCCAGATGGTCTCGTCACCCCGAGTGGGCATTTCGTAGGCCGGCTCCTGAGGCAAATAGCCGATGCGCAGATCGCGGGCACGGTGGATCTCCCCGTCATCAGGTAGCTCGCGGCCGGCCAGGATGCGCAGCAGAGTGGTCTTGCCGATCCCGTTGGGTCCAACCAGCGCGATGCGCGCCTGGCGGGCCAACGCCAGATCGACCCCATTTAGAACATCGCGGTCGCCATAGGATTTGTGCAGATCGTGGGCTTGAATCAGGGACATTGGATCTCGGGGCGCATTATACCCGAGCGCTTCCATGGCCTCCCGCGCCGCTGTTTTCCAAGCCCATGGCCGCTGGGCTATAATTCCCACCAGCGCCATGAGAGTGCCATCGAATGCATGATCGGTCATCTTCCACCTACCGCAGCCTGCTCATCTCGGCCCTGATCCTGGCCACGGCGGGCTGGACCGGGCTGTTGTTGCTCGTGATGAGCACTCTGCCCACCGTAGGCCCTCGCTGGCTCTTCTTCTTCCTCTTCACGCTGGCTTCTACCGGCACATCGCTTCCCTTCATCTGGATGCTCAACCGGCGCCTGCGGCCAGATTCCTTCGCCTCCCCCGCCGTCCTTCTCCGCCAATCGCTCATGCTCACCGCCTACTTCGAGCTCTGCCTCTGGCTTCAGGTCAATCGCAGCCTGACCCTCTCCCTGGCCATGCTGCTCGGCATGGGCCTGCTGGCTATGGAGTGGCTCCTGGGCGTGCTTGAACGTAGCACGGGGAGGGCCGGCCGGTGAGCCTGCGGGAAATCCCCTCCGTCGACCGTCTGCTGCATCACCCCCTGGGCGAATCGCTCCAATCTCAATACGGCCGGGCCCTGACCACGGAGGCCATCCGCGCCGCGCTGGACACGCTGCGACAGGACCTTCGGCGTGGGGGGGCAGAGCCCAGCGCAGAACGCGCCCTCGAACTCGCCCGCGCAAACCTCGAGCAATGGACGGCTCCCACCTTGCGGCCCGTCATCAACGCCACCGGCGTCATCATCCATACCAATCTCGGCCGGGCACCTCTCAGCCAGGCGGCGCTGGAGGCCATGCAGGCCGTGGCCGAGGGTTACAGCACGCTCGAGTATGATCTCGAGCGGGGCCGGCGCGGGAAGCGCCATCAACACGCCGAAACCCTGCTCACCCGGCTCACCGGGGCCGAGGCGGCACTGGTTGTAAACAACAACGCCGCCGCCGTGCTTCTGGCGCTGCGTGGCCTGGCCAACCGGCGCGAGGTGGTCATCTCCCGCTCGCAGCTGATCGAAATTGGCGGCGGCTTCCGCATCCCCGATATCATGAAGCAGTCCGGCGCCAAACTCGTAGAAGTGGGCACCACCAACCGCACTCATCTCCACGATTTCGAATCCGCCGTTCACGAGCGCACCGGCCTGATCCTGCGAGCGCACCACTCCAACTTCCGAATCATCGGCTTCGCCACCGAGCCAAGCCTTGCCGAGCTCGTCCAATTGGGACGGACACGCGGCGTCCCTGTGTTCGATGACCTCGGATCTGGGGCTCTTCTCGACACGGCCGCCTTCGGGCTCGGTCACGAGCCCACCGTGCAAGAATCGCTCCAAGCTGGCGCCTCGCTGGTGGCCTTTTCGGGGGATAAGCTGCTCGGGGGCCCGCAGGCGGGCATCCTGGTGGGAGAGAAGAGCCTCATTCACCGCCTGCGGCGGCATCCGCTGGCAAGGTCCCTGCGTCCCGACAAGCTCTGCCTGGCGGCGCTCAGCGCCACCCTCGACCACTACCTACGCGGCGAAGCGCTGGAAAAGATTCCCGTCTGGCGCATGATCGCCTCGGCCGAGGATGAGTTGCGCCGGCGCGTGGAAGCCTGGATCCGCCAGCTTGGCACGGGATCCGCGCTGCCCGGGCGCTCCACGGTGGGTGGCGGCAGCCTGCCAGAAGAAACGCTCCCTACCTGGCTGCTCGCCCTGGAAGCCTCCAGCCCGGATGCACTGGCTGCAAGACTGCGGCGCCAGGCTCCAGCGATCATTGCTCGCATCCAGGAGGGGCGCGTGGTTCTCGACTCTCGCACGATCCTAGCAGAACAAGAGCGGCCCCTGCTGGAAGGCCTGCAGGCTGCACTGGCGGGTGCGTGATGAGAGCCAGCCGGGCTAGACCCTTCCAGCCCTTGTCGACGAATCAGGAGAACAAGCATGCGATCTGACCTCGAAGACCTGATGCAAGAAGCCTCGTTGGACGCTTTGTTGGTGCGAGGGCCTGCGGCCCATAATCCCGCCATGGCCTACTTCACCGGCCTCCGGCACGTTACCCGCGGCTATCTGATCAAGGTCCGCGGCAAAGACCCCATTCTCTTCCACGACCCCATGGAGCGGGAGGAGGCCGCCGCCACCGGCCTGAGAACGCGCAGCCTGACCGATCTGGACGAGCGTAAACTGCTCGAGCAGGCGCAGGGTGATCTGAACCTCGCCGAGGCCATGCTGCTGAAGCGCATCTTCGAAGAGCTCGGCCTGCGCGGGCGTGTGGCCATTTATGGCAAGGTCGAGGTAGGGCCGGCCTGGACCAGCTTCCGAAACTTGGAGCAGATGCTCCCCGAGGTAGAGATCGTGGGCGAGGGGCGGCTGGATTCGGTCATCGCCCGGGCTCGGCTCACCAAGGACGTCCAGGAGATCGAGCGCATTCGCACCGTGGGCAAGGCCGTCACCGCGGTGGTTGCCGACGTGGCCAGCTTCCTAACCAGCCACCAGGTGAGGAACGGCCATTTGGTGAATCGCGAGGGGGAACCTCTCACCGTGCGCGAGGTGAAGCGCAAGATCAATCTCTGGCTGGCCATGCGAGGCGCCGACAATCCCAAGGGTTGTATCTTCGCCGTCGGGCGTGAGGCCGGCATTCCGCACAGCGCCGGAACCGACGACAACCCGATTCCCGTGGGCCAGACCATCATCTTCGATATCTACCCCTGCGAGGCGGGGGGAGGCTATTACTTCGACTTCACCCGGACATGGTGCCTCGGCCACGCACCAGACGAGGTCCAGGCGGCCTACGAGGACGTAATAGCCGTCTACGAGAAACTCTTCACCGCGTTGCGGCCCGGCGGCTTCTGCCGGGATTACCAGATCCAGGCCTGCGAACTCTTCGAGAGCCGCGGCCATCCCACGCAATTGAACTCGCCCAAGACGACGGATGGCTATGTACACAGCCTGGCCCACGGGATCGGTCTGGAGGTGCATGAGGCTCCCAGCTTCAGCTTGCAGGCCGCCAATAAGGACCGCCTGCAAGAAGGCTCGGTGATCACGCTAGAGCCAGGTCTCTACTACCCCGAACGGGGATTTGGAGTCCGGATCGAGGACACGGTCTGGATCCGGCCTGACGGGCAGCCAGAAATCCTGGCTGAGTTCCCCAAGGACCTGGTGCTCCGCATGCCAGCCGCCTAGCCCCCGGCCGGAAGGAGTGAGGCAAAGCATGGACCAAGCGACCCGCATCTTAGGCATCGAAACCTCTTGCGATGAGACCGCCGCCGCCGTTGTCGAAAATGGCCGGCGGATCCTTTCCACGATCGTGGCCTCGCAGATCGAATACCATGCTCCCTACGGAGGCGTCTTCCCGGAGGTGGCCTCCCGCCTGCATATCGAGACCATCTACCCCGTGGTGAGTGAGTCGCTGGCAAAGGCCCACGCGGGGCTGGAGTCGATTGACGCCATCGCGGTCACGCGCGGCCCCGGCCTGGCAGGCTCACTTGTTGTCGGCATGAACATGGCCAAGGGCATGGCCATGGGCGCCGGTATCCCGCTTCTGGGGATAAACCATCTCGAGGCTCACCTCTACTCCATCTGGTTGGTGGAGGAGGAAGAGCCTCCCGAATTCCCGCTCCTGGGCTTGATCGTCTCCGGCGGCCACACCGAACTTATCCTGATGAAGGACCACCTCACTTATGAGCGGCTTGGTGGCACGCTTGATGACGCCGCCGGAGAGGCCTTCGACAAGGTAGCACGTCTCCTGGGGCTGGCATATCCAGGCGGACCCGCCATCCAGGAAGCCGCCGATGGCGGCGACCCCTCCGCCTTCCCGTTTCCCCGCGCCTGGCTGGAGGGGACTTGGAATTTCTCTTTCAGCGGTTTGAAGACTGCAGTGTTGCGCGAGGTGCGCGCCATCCAACCGGAGATTGAGGCCGGCGTAGAGCCGCCCACCGCCGATCTGCCGATTGCCGACCTGGCGGCCTCCTTTCAATTCGCGGTTGTGGACGTGCTGGTGGGGAAGACGTTGGCCGCCGCCGAGGAGACCGGCGCCAGCCAGGTGCTGGTCGCCGGTGGCGTCTCGGCCAATCGGCTGCTGCGGGCAACCTTCCAGGCCCGCGCCCGGTGTCCGGTACGCGTCCCGCCGATCGAGCTTTGCACTGACAACGCTGCCATGGTCGCCGCTGCAGGCCATTGGCGTTTCCTGAAAGGCCAGCGGGACGCCCTGGATATAGACGTCCTGCCAACCTGGCGGCTGTCAGGTTAGCCTTCACAAGATCACCCTTGTCGCCCTGCAGCCTGAACAATTGCCGCCTCGTAGGGCAGCCTCCTGCGAGCTATATGCATCCTGGCCATCCAAAAGCCAGTGCCGCCATAAGAAGGTCAGAGGACTGCTCGTTGCAGGCATGATAACCATCCCCCCGCATGCAAATTCGGAGGGAAGCTCTCCCTTCAGAAATCTCTCGTCGGCTTGCACGGATACATTTGCGTGACACCTGAGTTCAAGCAATCCTTGTTCATCTGGCGCTTCCGGCGGAGCATGTCCCTGACCCCTTGAAGGCCCGGTCAGGCCGCCCGGCCTTGCCAGCGCTCACGGTCAAGTGTTACCAGCCGAACGCCAGCGCGATGGATTTGCCGGAAGTTTCCTCCCTGACTCACGGTCTTCAACACACGCTCTACATCCTCGACAACCGAGCCCGAAATCCACCGCACCCCGAAATCGAAGAGCCGCGGGCTCAACGGGGTGCTCGGGCCCAAGACCATCACCTGGGCTTCGGGCGGGCATAGCGCGAGCAAGGACTCGAGCGTATGATTGGCCAGCGCCAAGCCTGTGATGGCGATGACCTCGCAGTCTGGCAAGATCTCCGGTGCCTGGGCTGCAGGCAGATCGCCCTCCCGGGGATTGAGCTCCAGGACAAAAAGCTGCCCAACGGCCTCCCGCAACCGCGGCACGAAGGGGAAATGACCTACCACCGCCACCCGTTTCCCTGCTCCATGTTCCCTGAGCCTTTGCTCGGCATTGACATCGGCGCTCATGGAGTGGGGCGGTTCCGGCAACAGGGCGTTGAGTGCAGCCACACCCAGGCTCGCCAGGGAGGGCTGATTCGGCTCCAGCGCAAAGCGGGCTACCTCGCCGGCCGGCATCCTGTCCAGCGCCCCAGCAAAGGGATTGAGGGGTTCGCCGTGGACTGTCTCAGGATGAACCTGCGAGGAGCAAAGACCGCAGCGCAGGTCACCAGTCACCTCGACGACCACCGCAGTCCAGCGCAACCCCATGCGCACGTCCCTGATCTCCCCCGCCGGGAGGTCTTCGAGCAGCGTCTCCAGCAATCTCAAGTTGGGTTTCTCCACGCGTGACCAAGTTGGGAGAAACTACATCTTCTCGCATCCCCAGCTCGTTCACCTTCCATCTTCCGCCGCTCCCTTCCCGCGATAAGCTTTCAGCAAGCTGTCGATCTCATCCCGGGTGGATTCCAAGTCCTCAATCCAGCGCCGGAGCTGGCCTTCTCCCAGCTCCGTAAGCGCGTAGACTCGGCGCTTCGGTCCCTGCGCAGCCTCCGCATCCCAGTGCGATTCAACCCAGCCCGCCGCCTCCATTTCGCGTAGCGCACGATAGAGCAAGCTCGGATCGAGCTGCTCCGGATTGAAACCGAAGCGCCCGATCTCGGATAGCAGCTTGTATCCGTGCGCCTCGCCGCTGCGCAGCAAGAACAACAGGCATGGCTCCAGGAAACGCAGCACGCGTCGCCTCCTGCGGCCGAAATGTCCTGCTCCTCGGCGGAATCGTCCTCGATGGCCCATCGTCAGACAGGGTATCCAAAATAGGACTTTATGTCAATAGATAATCTCCCTTTGCCAGCATGGCCACCCAGCTCGGGCACTTCCAGGCGGTGGCCCCGTGCGCTCTTTTGAAAAACGGTCCAAAAATATGGAGGGGTTCAGAAGGAGGTCTTATGGTCGATGTTGCACTTGCACGCTGGCAGTTCGCCATCACCTGCACATACCACTTCTTCTTCGTCCCCCTCACGCTCGGCCTCTCGCTGCTTATCGCACTGATGGAAATTCTCTACGTCCGGACGGGAGATTAGATCGACAAGCGCATGACCCAGTTCTGGGGCAAGCTCTTCCTGATCAACTTCGCCATGGGCGTGGTCACCGGCATCGTGATGGAGTTCCAGTTTGGCATGAACTAGTCAGAGTACTCCCGTTTCGTGGGCGATATCTTCGGCGTGCCGTCGGCCATCGAAACCCTGCTGGCGTTCTTCCTCGAATCCACCTTCCTGGGCATCTGGGTCTTCGGATGGGAGCGGCTCTCCAAGCGGGCCCATGCTGCGGCCACCTGGCTGGTGCCGATTGGCCCCCATCTCTCCGCTCTTTGGATCCTGATCGCCAACTGCTTCATGCAACAGCCCGTGGGCTTCGTCTTGCGGGAGAGCCGGCCCGAGATGACAAGCTTCCTGGCCCCGTTCACCAATCCGCACATCTGGTTCCAGTTTCGCCATGTGCTGGCCTCGGCGCTCGAGGCCGCCCAACTGGGAAGCTGGCTGCGCTCCCTACCCCAAGGCCTCGATACTTGGCTGGGGGAGCAGGGCCACAAAGTCAGCGCCGGCGAGAGGCAGCGTATCGCCATCGCC
>Ga0190360_1000434_pt1 | contig 23898 bp, 27 predicted proteins | sample 48721834_MG_FD_161271 | JGI IMG/M metagenome (GOLD analysis project Ga0190360, IMG submission 161271) | Hydrothermal vent microbial mat bacterial communities from Southern Trench, Guaymas Basin, Mexico - 4872-18-3-4_MG | ecosystem: Environmental > Aquatic > Marine > Hydrothermal vents >... | reverse complement strand
AGGGAGAGTGGAAGTCCGTTCTGGACACGGAGGAAGTCGAGCGCTACCGTGGCTATGCACACCACACGTTGAAGAAGAGCAGGCGGATAAACCTCAGAATTTCGGAAGCAGACCTGCTTGCTGTCAAGAAAAAAGCAATGGAGGAAGGAATTCCGTATCAGACCCTGATAGCCAGCCTGATCCACAAGTACGTGACAGGACGCCTCAAGGAGACGTCGGGATGATTAAACACTTCTTGACTGTTGGATCGAGAAGCATGCCCCTGTTCTGCGCCGAGCGGAATGAGAGAGATTTAGTGATATTTCAGTCCCGCTTCATTAACGATGGTGTTTTATAGTGCATATTTCATCTTTACGATGAAGCTACTCAAGGGCCTGTATAAGCGACAGGGAGTGGAGGCCTACAGCAGGAGCCTTTCCATGACCGCCTTGGTCAGGAAGGTCCTGAGGAAGGTCCTGGCCAACAGTTTTGGCATACGGAAGGGAAAGGGGCCAGTAGAGGACTTTTCCTTCATAGGAGTGGGTGAAACGGACCAGGGAGCGCTTGCTCCCGTGTCCGAGCGGCACGACAAGGCATTGGAGGAGGCGATGTGGGACGGTCTGAGACGTCTGAGCCCGGAGGAAGTCCATCATCGGGTGAGGGAGCTGGGATTGCGAACCGGCGCTGAGGCCGTGGATATGATCAGGGAGGACCGGGATACCCCTTAGGGCGAGGGTGGTGGAGTTTCTCATAGCGGAGCCGTTTGCCGAACAGCCGTACACCAGGACTCAAGCAGCACGCGAATTCGGTCCTTTTCCAAAGTGGGATTTCTGCCCGGTCTTTTGGACTGATCCCGCGGCCTTTAAAGCACCTGTAGCTCTTTCCTGCGCACGAACTTCATCTCACGAGGGTTGATCACCAGAACATCGATAGGGCCACCCACGCTGGGGAACCTCGGCTCAAAACGCAGGGCTTCGATGGTGGTCCTGATGAGGAAGACGGCATAGTCGATGGCGTCCTGCAGCGGCATGGCGGCAAAGACGGGGAGGGCCTGAGGATCGATGAGCCGATCTACTATATGGGTGTCTCCGCTCCTTATGAGGCCGTAGACGATCTCCCCCTTTTCATTCACGTTCCACCTCTTGGGCACAGGATCAGACCTGGTGTGGCAGAAGAAGACGTAGGGCACGTCCTCCTCCCCTTCACGGCGGTATCCGCAGACGTGGAAGCCAGCGGAAACCTCGGGGAAGTGCTCTTCAAAGTAAGACAGGAGCTTCTCGGCCACCTCCTTCACCGATTCCTCCGCTGAGAGCCCCTTCTCAAACCTCCTTATCACCTGTCCGATGGGGACGTTGTTCACTATCGAAGCCCCAAAGGTTGCGACCCCCACCCTCACCTTTGTGAGGGCACCTACCTTGTTGGCATTGTCCGACAATACCACGGCGTTCTCCACGATGACCGTGGAGCCGTCCGCCTCCTTTTTCTCCTGAGTGACGATGCTCACCCGACTATCGGCGGCCATCACTATCCCCGAGGGCACAAAGACCGTCACCACTAAAGACATCCTTTCTCCTCCTTTTCTCTTCTCACTTTGCGATCTCCCTATACCTCTCCACGGGGCCAGCGCTAGATAAACCGTAAAGTCTAGTGACCGTCTATGATCTTCAAGACCTCATCAGCCTTTTCACTTCTTCAACTATGGCCGGCAGGATCTCCCCCGTCTTCCCCTGAATCAGGTAGTCGGAGACCTTCTCACGGGTTAAAGGCGTCGGCTCAGTGTTCACCTCGATTATCGTGGTGGCCGAGACCTGTTCGACCACGTATAGACCGGATTCGGTCCTGCTCTCCTTTTCAACCCTTCTCTGCCTCGCTATCCTCGGCAGACTGGCAAAGGGGTAGACAACCGCCGAGGTCCCGCAGATCAACATCACATCGCACTTCCAGGCCTCCTCTAAGCTCTGGCGGGCAACGTCGGTGGGAATCGGCTCCTCGAAATGGACCACGTCAGATTTGACTACCCCTCCGCATCTCTTGCAGAGCGGGGGCAGCTTCCCTTCGTCCTTTAGCCTCTGCAGGTCGTACTCCTCTCGCTCATATCTGGCGTTGCACGAAACGCACCTCAACTTGAAGGCATTCCCGTGGTACTCCAGGACCCTCTTACTTCCGGCCCTCCTGTGCAGATCGTCTACGTTCTGGGTGATGATACACTTCAGTATGCCCATCCTTTCCAATTTGGCCAAGGCGTAGTGACCGGGGTTGGGCTCCACCCGGCTCAAATCGCCAAGCAGGGAAGGCGACCTGAGCCTTTCCTCCCAGTACGCCCTTGGGTCGCTCAGGAACTTCCTGTACGTCTCGAAGGCCCTCTTCTCGGCCTCGGGGTCCTTCGTCCAGATCCCCGACGGGCCGCGGAAGTCCGGTATGTCAGATTCGGTTGAGATGCCGGCCCCGGTAAGGGCGATGGCATAGCTGGAGTTGACCAGATCCCTTGCTGCCCTTTCGATGAGCCTTGTGGTATCCGGTGGAAATGACATCTGTTGTTCCTCCTCCGCCCTTGGTCTTTCCCGCCTCGAAATTCCCCTCCTTGTCCCGATGCAGATCCCTGAGATTGTGCTTCAGCGCCACGAGCGCTTGAGGTCCTCAAGGGGGCCCGACTATGAGGGCCTCTTTAGGCCGTACTTCTTTATCTTGTTGTAGAGGGTGACTCGATCTATGCCCAAGATCTGGGCAGAGCGTTGTATGTTCCAGTTGTTCTCGTTGAGGACCCTGAGGATGTGGGCCCGTTCGACCGCCCGGAGGGATTTGTCCTCCTGCACCTCCGGAGGTCTTCCCTCCGCGGGGGCGGGTATCTGCACGTCCTCCGGCTTTATGAGGTTCCCCTTAGTTATGACCATCGCCCTCTCGATGACGTTCTCCAGCTCCCTTACGTTCCCGGGCCAGTCGTATTGCATCAGCAGCTTCAGGGCCTCCTCTGAGATCCTCTCCACGCGCTTCCCCAGCTCGATGTTGAACTTCTCGATGAAGCGATGGACCAGCAGCGGAATGTCCTCCTTCCGTTCCCTCAAAGGGGGTATCTGGATGGTGATGACGTTGAGGCGGTAGTAGAGGTCGTCCCGGAACCTCCCCTCATCTACCGCCTTCTTCAAGTCGCGGTTGGTGGCGGCGATGATGCGCACGTCGACCTTTATGGGTTTGGTCCCGCCCACCCTGGTGAACTCCCTCTCCTGTAGCACCCTGAGCAGCGCCAGTTGCAGCTTGGGGCTGATGTCGCCTATCTCGTCCAGGAAGAGGGTTCCACCGTGGGCCAATTCGAACTTCCCCTTCTTCTGTGTTATGGCGTCGGTGAAGGCCCCCTTTTCGTGCCCGAAGAGTTCGCTCTCCAGGAGCGTCTCGGGCAGCGCCACACACGATACCGCCACGAAGGGGCCCTTGGCCCGGAGGCTCTCGTTGTGTATGGCCCTTGCCAGCAGCTCCTTGCCGGTTCCGCTCTCGCCGAGGATCAGTATGTTGGAGTTGCTCTTGGCCACCGTCCGGGCGAAATCGAAGATCTGCTGCATCTTGGGGCTCTTGCTCACCAGGTCGTGGAACTGATACTGCTTGGCGAGCTCCTTCCTCAAGAAGGAGATCTCCCTCACCAACTCCTGGCTCTCTATCAGGCGCTCTATAAGCAGCGAGATCTCCTCGGGGTTGAAGGGCTTCACAAGGTAGTCATAGGCCCCCTTTTTCATGGCCTGTACCGCTGTGTGCACGGTGGCATAGGCCGTTATGATGATCACCTGGATGTCTGGCTTGGCCTCCTTCATCTTCTCCATCAATTCCAGGCCGTCCATCTTGGGCATCTTGAGGTCCACAAGGGCGATGTCCCAGGGGCGCTCCTTCAACTTCTCGAGGGCCTCAAAGGCGTCCGCCGCTGCCTCCGCGTAATAGCCGTCCTCTTTCAGCCAGTCCACCAGAGAACTGCGCACTATCTCTTCGTCGTCCACCACCAAGATATTGATCCCCTTCTTCATCCCATTCCCCTCCGTCACGAAGGTTGCTCCTCTGGCTCGACCTTCAAGGGCAAGGTGATGGTTATGGTAGTACCGTCCTTCGGTGCACTCCTCACCTCTATCTTTCCCTGGTGGGAGTTGATGATGCCGTAGACCACCGAGAGCCCCAGCCCAGTCCCCTTCTCCTTGGTGGTGAAGAAGGGGTCGAAGATCCTGTGCAGGTCCTCCTCCTGGATCCCTATGCCGTTGTCGCTGAACTCCACCTTCACCCTCTGCTGCTGGGGCAGGAAGGAGGTGCTTATGCGGATCAGGCCGCCGGCGTCCTGGATGGCCTCACAGGAGTTGATGAGGATGTTGAGGAAGGCCTGCCGGAGCTGCAGGGGATCTGCTGTGATGGGGGGCAGTTTGCCGTAATCCTTCTCGAGGGTGATCTCCTGCAGGGCCATCCTATTGGCCACCAAGGAGAGGACTTCCTCCACCACGGCGTTTACGTCCACGTCGGGCTTGAGGGAGGGTTCCCTCTGTCTTGCGAAGTCGAGGAGGTTTCTGACGATGTTGCTACAGCGTTCGGTCTCCCGCTCCATGATGGTGAGGTAGGAGCGGAACCTCTCTATTTCGTCCCTTTGGAGGGAGTCCTGGGCGAGCTTCCTCTCGATGAGTTTGGTGTAGGTGAGGATGCCGTTCAGGGGGTTGTTGATCTCGTGGGCGATGGTGGCGGCCAGCTTCCCTATGGAGGCCAGCTTCTCGGACTGAAGCAACTGATACTGGGCCCTCTTGAGTCTTTGGGTCATGTCGTTGAAGGCCTCGGCGAGCTGACCCAGCTCGTCCTTGGAGGAGAAGGGTATGGTGTAGTCGAAGTCCCCATGGGCGATCTTCTTTGTGCCCTCGACCAGCTCCCTGACGGGTCTGTGCACAGCCCTTCGGATGAAGAGGCCGATGATGACGGAGATGGCCATGATGGTGAAGGTGGCGAAGAGGATGGTCTTCTCCTTGAGCTCCTTTATCCTCTGGTCGGCGGTGGCCAGGGAGAGGGACACGTCGAGCACCCCGAGGACCGTCTGCTCTGGGGGGTGGGCGTGGCATGGGGCGTTGTAGCAGGCTGGTTCGTTGTAGATGGGGCTTATCATGCCGAGGATGCGATGGTCGTTGGCCTGATAGATCCTGGTCCTCTTGGGGGTATCGAGCCTCTCCAGGGGGCGGTCTTCGGCGTGGCAGGCGTAGCAGGCCTCGGCCCTCTTATCCACCACCTCCCCTATCTCCTCTTTGTGGGAGGAGAACATGACCATCCCCTTCTTGTTGAAGATCCTCACCTTCTCTATGCCCTCCTGCCTGCCGATGACCTCTATGACGTTGTAGAGGGCGTCTCGGTAGTTATGGAGCATGTCGTACCAGAGGCTTCTCTTGATGGTGTCGCTTAGCTGCTGGGCCCCTGAGATGACCTCCTGGATGAGGTGTCTCCTCTGGGTCTCGAGGTTGATGTAGGCGAAGCCCCCGATGGCGGCTATCGCCACCACCCCTACGCAGAGGATCAACCGGAGGCTCAGACTATGGGAACGCATAAACTTTACCATTTTACAAATACCATAAACGGTGTTTTAGGGTCAACGAAGCCAAAAGGACGGTCCCTTTCCGCTTACGGAAAGGGACCGTCGAAGTCTGGGATATCTGAGGTATTACTTACCGGCCTTTTTGGCGTGACAATCTGTGCAGCCCACGGGACCGCTCTCGCTCTCCTTGTGACAGCCTATGCAAAGGCCATGATAAGCGCCCTTTAGGCCGATGCCTGCCTTCCGCTCCTTCCCCTTGTAATGGTAAACCGAGATGGGCTCATGGCACTCACCGCAGGCCAGGGGCTCATCGCTGTGGTGATGACATGAGGAACAGTCCTCCGCCAGCTCCTCGTGGTCTCCATGGGAGAACTCCACCGGACCGTAGAGCTTCTCGAGCCCCTTGATGACGATGGTGTCAGAGGACACACCCCCTTTGGCCAGGGGTATGACGAGGACAGCGGCCAAGAGGGCCAACACCAGGATACCCCGCTTCATCCTTCCCCTCCTTCTTCGGTCAACAGGAACTCCCTCGCTATCTTGTCCCATTCCTCGGGCGAGAGGGCCTTGGCCAGGCCTGACACCGGCAGACCGCCGTCCTGGTAGACGAGGCCGAGCTCTCCCCCCATCCTCTCCCTGAGGCGGTCGAGGGTGGCTTCCATCCAGGCCGAAGCGAGCCTCCCCGACAGGAGGTTCTTGATGTTGGCCTTTATCTTGTGGGGCTTCACCATCATCAGCCATCCCTCTCCGTAGGGGTCCCTGGTGAGCACCTCGGGGTCTTCGAGGGCCCGTTTGTTGATGGCCACCACCTCACCGCTGACCGGGGACAGCATCTCGATGGTCTTGGAGTCCACGCCGAGCTTCCAGCCGACCTCACCTTGCTCGACCTTAGAGCCCACAGTGGGTATGTAGACCTCCCTCGGCTTACCCACCAGTTTCTGGGCGAAGTCATCGATGCCCACCTTCACGAGGTTCCCCTCCTGGGGCAAGGCCCAACTGTGGCCCTGGTGGTAGTAGACCCCTTCGGGGAAGAAGAACCAGTCGGCCAAGGAGGTCATGGCCTCCCTCACCCTCCGCAGCCCCGCCTCCGCTGGGGCCCTCAACATCCTCCAGAAGGGTATCAGCATCAGCAAAAACCCTATTACGAGCAGGTACTCCGGACCTTTGGTCGCGAAGAGGTCTACATACGTGAAGCCTTCCATTGTGCCACCTCCTTCCTGATGATCTTTTCCTCCTCTTCCTCCTTGGCCCACTCCGGTACCTCGCGGTACACAGGCATCCTGTTGACGATCCACCTGAAGGTCCAGATGTGGGCCAGGACCACGGTGAAGGCTATCCACGTCTCAGCCAGGGTGGGTATGTACCTCTCGGACAGGGGCACATACCACTTGTAGGCGATGAAGACGTAGTTGCACCTGTTGATGATGATGCCGGCCATGGTCAAGAGGGCGGCCACGCGGATGATGGTCAGGTTCCTGCTCCTCACCCCCTTTGCGAACATGAGGCAAGGGATGAGCACGAGCCCCACGACCTCCGTCAGGTACCAGTAACCCATGGGGGTGTTGAGCAGATCCCAATGCCTGCCGTGTATCAGCACCAGGGCCTTCAGAAAGAGGTACACGAACATGACCGCCGCACAGGTCTTGGCGAGGCCGACGACTATATCCGGGTACTCCCTCCTGTACTCCTCGGTCATCTGGCGGCCGAAGACCCTCAGGCTTATGCTCCCCTCGAAGATCACCATGGAGAGGCCGGCGAAGATGCTGGAGACGAAGAAGAGCACGGGGATGTACTCCGTCCACCAGAGGGGGTGGATGTTGGGCTTGCCCATCATGATGAGGGCCCCGAGGCCCGACTGGTGGAGGGTGGAAAGGGTGATGCCGAAGATCACCGCTCCAATGGTCATGGAGTTGAGGATGCTCCTGACCTTCTTCAGGCCGAGCCACTCGGCGATGGCGGGGGAGAACTCCACGAGTTCCGTCAACATGTACAGGAGGAAGTGCCACGCGATGAGGAACAGCACGGCGTTGACGCCGAATTTGTTGCCGAGGATGGGGTTGGTTATGTTCCACCACCGTCCGCAATCCACCACGATCACCCCGGCGTAGAAGAGGTAGGCGAGGAACCCGTTGAGCACCGTGGGCCTGATGATGGGGTGGTACTTCTCCGACCTGAGGATGTAGACCACGAAGGTGAGCACATAGGCCCCTCCTGCGAAGGCCACCCCCGACATGATGTTGAAGCCGATCCATATCCCCCATGGGAAGCCCGGCACCTCGTGCACGACCGTACCCAGCCCGAAGATGAAGCGGTAGATGATGAGCCCGAGGCCGATGGCCAGTATCGGGGCGGTTATGACGTTGAAGGGGGTGAGGATCTTCCCCTTCGGCTTCAACTCCGAACGGATGAAGGCCACCAAGTCCTTAAGGTTCCTTATCTCCCTTGTTGCCGCTGCTTGCATCTCTGCCACCTCCCTCGCTCACTCTTCTTCTCGTTTGGTTGTGTTGTACATCCCGAGCAAGATCGCAGGCCAAAGCACGAGGATGAAGGGGACCGCATAGAGGAACCCCGTGGTGTGCTCTGGCAGGGCGGTGCTCTCGAGGTCCGTCCGGAAGCCTATCTGGTCGAAGGGGACGGAGGAGAGGTAGAGCCAGCAGGTGCCACCGATTTCGCGTTCGCCGTAGATGTGGTGCACGTAGCGATCGGGGTGCTCGTAGATCCTGGCCCTGGCCTCCTCGAGCAACTCCCTCCTCGTACCGAAGATCAAGGCCTCCTGGGGGCATGCCTCGACGCAGGCTGGCAATTTGCCCTCCTTCAGCCTCTCCCAGCAGAAGATGCATTTCTGGATCTTCGGTGCGGGCTTCTCTATCTCGAGGTGGGGGATGTCGTACACACAGGAGAAGATGCAGGTCTTGCAGCCTATGCAGTTGGGGTCCCAGGTGACCGGACCATAGGGCCTCTTCTGCATCGCCTTGACGGGGCATGCAGCGACGCAGGCCGGCTGGCAACAATGCATGCACTGCTTCTTGACGAAGACCTCACCCTTGTCGGTCTCGTAGCGGTTCACCACCGTCCACTGGGTTACGGTGGTCCTCCGCTCGTGTTCGAAGACGGAGTCGTCCTCTATATCGGGCAGGGGGAGTCCGTTTGCCTCGGCACAGGCCAATTCACAGCTCCTGCAGCCTATGCAGCGGGTGGTGTCCACCAGCACGCCCATGAACTCCACCCTGCCATCGGCCATCTTCGCCATGACCCCAGAGGGGGTGAGGCTCAGTCCAACGATCCCTGCTCCCAAGGTCTTCAGGAAGGTTCGCCTATCCATCTCTCCGCTCCCTGTTCTCCTGATTTATTTGCCCCACAAGGGTTGGCCTAAGCCTTCTTCTCCTCGGGCTCCTCGTCCTGTACCTTCTCGCCCCCGTCGGCCAGGGTCAGCCCGAGCTCGAACTGGGGCACCAAGCCCGTCTCCTCCACAGCTGCTTCCCTCTTGGAGTAAACCCCGAGCAGCTGCAGTCCTCCCTCCACCGTCTTCAGCAAGGGGTAGAAGACGATGTAGAGCACATAGGCCAGGATGACCAGTCCCAAGGTCACCCCGATGGTGACAAAGGCCGTCGTCTTAAGGACTTCCAACATTTTTCATCCCTCCTTTCTTTAAAAAGGTCTCCACCAAGAGGTCCCACCGCTCCCTGCCGACCTCCTGGAGCCGATCCCGGAGGAGTTCTCCTCCGTCGGCCATCGTGACCCCGATCTCGCTCTGCAGGAGGTAGCGGAGCCCCTCGACCTCTTCGGCCAACCACCTCTTGGCCTCCTCTCCATGGAGGAGCCCCCTCTGCCGGGACCATCCCTCGGGCTGGACCTGCAGCAGCCATCCCCTGCCATAGGGGTCGAAGTTGACGAGGGAGGGGTCCCGCTCCACCTCCTCGTTGACCTCCACGACGTCCCCCGACAGGGGGGCAGGGAGCTGGACCTCTCCGCTGCGGGAGATCAGCGTGATGAAGGGGTGGCCCTTCGTCAGCCTCTGGCCGCGACCGGGCAGGGAGATCTCCTTGATGGGCCCGATGAGGAACTGCCCGAAGTCGTCAAGGCCCATCTTGACCCTCTCCTCCCCTTCCTCCTGGAGCCAGAAGTGGCCCTCGCAGTAGATGTAGGGGCCCAGGGAGAATCCCCCGACCTCCTCCATCTCCGAGGGGGTGGAGAGGTCGCCCTTGGCCATCCCCAGGAAGAGGGGGCATTCCGTATACCTCTCCGTGGTGCAGGGGCATTCGAGCTTGTAGCAGCTCGAGGGGATCATCTTCTTGATGGGGAAGAGATCGCAGTACATCACGGTCTCTATCTCGAGGAAGGGGCAGATCCTCTTGGGGGTCCTCTCCTTCCCCCCCTCCTTCTCACGGTAGATGGGACAGCGGAGGTACTCTCCCTTCAGGCAGAGGTTCTCCCGAGCGTATATCTTGTCAAAGGGGAGGGGCTTCCTCAGGGGAAAGGCCCTGCAGAAGGCCACCTTGTCTTCCCTCAAAAATGGGCATCTATCCTTGTTTTCGGCCATCTCCAACCCTCCGCTCCCCTATGGGAGCAACCCATATGCCAGAGGGGAGGGGGGCAAAAGGTCAGCCTTTTCGCGACTTTTCCAGGGGGGTCGGCCCGAGGGGAAGATTTTTATTGCTGAAGATTTCAACGAAAGGCCGACCTCTACGCCGGAAAATCCCTGTCTCTAAAGGAAACGAAGGAGCGTTGAAGAAAACAACACAATGTGATTTTTCTCAACGCCGAAGGTTCTGCCGCAGCAGCTCCCTGCAACTCTGGCAGAAGCTCATCCCCTTGGCGTCCACAGCCGCCACGTTGTTGGCCACCGACATTACGCACTCCCTCAGGGAGCAGTGGACCAAGCCGAAGGTATGGCCCAACTCGTGTTTGACCTCCTTTATCAACCTCCGCTGAAGGAGGGTCGGATTGGGGGGGAGGCCGTAAAATTCCTGTCGCAGCCGGGCCAAGGATACGATGGCGACCTTTCCCCCGAGTTGGGCCTCTCCGAAGACGAAGGTCAAGATAGGGATGAAGAGGTCGAAAGTCACAAGACCCACAGCCCTTACGGCATCGGGGGGGAGCCTCGACAGCATCTCCTTCAATATCATCGTCGAGTGGTACTGTTTGCGGTCCCGGTCGAAGAAGGGCTTGGGGTCGATCTCGGCCTCCACCACCTTGGTCGATAAGGAGAACTCCTCCTCCACCTGTCCCTTCAGGGTCGCCATGTCCACCAGCCCCTGAACACCCTCGAAGGACATGAAGTAAAGGTAACCCCCCGCCTCGACCATTTGTTCGACATTCTGAAAATTTTTTCTGTTCTTGTCAACGGAAAGGGGACCACGGGCAGCTTGACAAAAATTTATCGCTCTGATAAAGCAACGAAGAGAGACGAGGTTTAGTCGAGGTAATTTTTATAAGACTTATAAAAATTTATTATCGATAAAGGGAAAGAACCCTTCAGTTATGGAGGGCAAAGAGTGCAATAATTTTAGGGGGAAGAGATGGAAGTGAGAAGAAAATTAGAGTACATTGCGAGTTTCTTTGCTGCCTCTTTGTTAGTTTTGTCATTGGCTGTGACGGCTCACAGTCAAGAGAGTTCGTGTATTAAATGTCATACTTCCACTAAGAAGCTCATCGAACTCACCCGAGCACTGGCGGCCAAAAGGCCCCCTCAGAAGTCGACGGAGACGGCAGGGGAGGGGTGAGGGGGTGAAGTGGCTCCGTTGGAGCCTTACGAGAAGGTCCTGGTGGACGAGGAGTTCCTCGACGAGGACCCCCATGGTGAGATGGCCTGTGTGGACTGTCATGGAGGGAACCCGGAGGCCTCCACCTACGAAGAGGCCCATAAAGGGGTGGTCAAGGACCCCTCTTGGCCAGATCCCGGCAAGGTCTGTGGCGAGTGTCACGGGGAGGTGGCCGAGACCAGCAAGGGGAGCCTTCACTTCACCCTTTCTTCCTTCAAACACATCATCGGCTTGAGGTTGGGGGATGAGCCCGCCTTGAGGGAGAAGATCCTCGGCGAGGCCATGCAGAACCACTGCTACAGTTGTCATAGTAGTTGCGGCCAGTGCCACGTCTCCCGTCCCGAGGCGGTGGAGGGGGGATTCGTGGAGGGGCACCTCTTCCAGAAGACGCCGCCCATGGCCACCAACTGCACGTCGTGTCACGGCAGCAGGGTCGAGAGGGAGTACCTCGGAAAGAACAAGGGGCTTCCGGGGGACGTCCATTACGTGAAGAGGGGGATGAAGTGCGTGGCCTGTCACAAGGGCACCGAGATGCACGGCGCGGGGAAGGTCTACAACTACCGCTATGAGGTGGAGGCCCTACCCCGCTGTGAGGGCTGTCACGAGGAGGCCTTGAAGAAGGGCAAGACCCACAGGATCCACAGGAAGAAGGTGAGCTGCCACGTATGCCACTCGGTGGCCTACAAGAACTGCTTCAACTGCCATGTGGGCAAGGACGCCAAGGGCTTGCCCTACTTCAAGACCGAGAAGAGCGAATTGGGCTTCAAGATAGGCTTCAACCCCTTGAGGAGTGAACGAAGGCCTTACAGGTTCGTGACCCTGCGCCACATTCCTGTGAACAGGAAGCTCTTCGACTTCTATGCGAAGGACGCCTTCGGGAACTTCGATAGACTGCCGACCTGGAAGTTGGCCACGCCCCATAACATCCAGCGCATCACCCCCCAGAACAAGAAGTGCAGCGCTTGCCATGGCCGAAAGGAGCTGTTCCTCACCGAGGGTGATGTCCCCCCTGAGGAGCGGGCGGCCAACAAGGCGGTCATAGTCCCCGAGGATTGCCTGCCAAAGGCCAAGAGATGACGAGCAGCAAAGGAGGCCCATAGATATATACTGAAAGGAGGGATGCAGGATGAAGCGATTCCATGGGTTGAAGGCGTTGTGGCTCTTGGTTGCGGTTTTGGCCTTCGGTTTGGTGGCTTGTGCTGCCATCCAGCCCACCAAACCCATGACCGCTACCGATTTCGTCAACCAGGCCAAGAAGCACATCACCGAGATCACGGTGGCGGAGGCCAAGGCGAAGATCGAGTCCGGTCAGCCGGTAGTGGTCCTGGACGTGAGGGAGCCAAAAGAGTACAAGAGGGGACACCTCCCCAAGGCCGTGAACCTGCCGAGGGGGTTGCTGGAGTTCAAGGTCACTAAGGTGATTCCCGATAAGAACGCCTATGTGATCGTCTACTGCAAGTCGGGAGGGCGTTCTGCCTTGGCCACCTTGACCCTCAGGCGGATGGGTTACAAGAACGCCGTCAGCATGGCTGGCGGGTGGAAAGCCTGGGTGAAGGCCGGTTACCCGGTGGAGTAGGAACTTTTACAAGAAGGCTGTTAAAGGAGGGTACGTAAAGGTACCCTCTTTTTTTGTCCAAAAGATTGTCTTTTTCCCCGATTTACCCTAATCTTAGGCCGTGAATCGATCATCCGGGGGAGATGTGGTGGGGGTAGGGGCCCTCAACCTCGACCTCTTCTACGAGGTCGAAGACCTCGGCGAGTTGGGCCTCGAGGCGGGAAGGGAGGTCTGCTGCGGCCCCCACGGCTTTGAGGAGCTGTATCGGAGGGCGAAGGAGAAGGGGAGGCTCGTGGCCAGGAGCCCCGGCGGCTCAGCGGCCAACACCATCTACGCCCTCGGACGCCTCGGCTTCTCCACGGGCTTCGTGGGCAAGGTGGGGGTCGACCCCGAGGGGGACCTCGTCCTCGAGGGGATGGAGGGGGTGGACCTCTCCCGGGTCAGGAGGGAGGGAAGGACGGGGCTCTGTCTGGTGGTGTTGGACTCCAGGAGGGACCGCGCCTTGGTGGTGGAGCCCAACGCCAACGACAGCCTCCTCGTCGAGGAGATCGACCTCGACTACATCTGCCGTTTCCGGCATCTGCACATGAGTTCCTTCGTCGGGGAGGGCCCTTTCAAGGCCCAGCTTCGGCTCGTCGGGGAGTTGCCCGAGGGGATCCTCCTGAGCCTCGACCCGGGGGAGCTCTACGCCAGAAGGGGCATCGAGGAGGTGGGACCCCTCCTTGAGAGGTCTTGGGCGGTCTTCATCACGGAAAAGGAGCTCTTTGACCTCACCGGGCGTCGGTCGATGGATGAAGGGGCAAGGGAGCTCCTTCGGCTGGGCCCCCGTTTTGTGGTGTGCAAGAGGGGGGCTGAAGGGGCGGTGCTCTTCGGTCGGGAGGAGACCGTCGCCCTTTCGGCGAAGGAGGAGGTGAGGGTGGTGGACAACACAGGGGCAGGGGACGTCTTCGACGCCGGGTTCCTGGCGGGAGTGCTGCGGGGGCTCTCCCCTGAGGGGTGCCTCGAGCTCGCCCACAGGCTGGCGGCCAAGAGCCTCCAGGGCTTCGGCAGGCAGTGTTACCCCACCGAGGAGGATCTGCGGCTGTGCGCATAGGTTGGCTCTCCACCGGCAGGGACGAGGCGGCAAGGGAGTTGCTCCTCACGGCCTGGCGTAAGATGGCCGAGGGCTTCATCCCCGCGGAGATCGCCTTCGTCTTCTCGAGCCGCGAGGAGGGCGAGGACCCCGAGGGCGACCGCTTCCTCGCCCTCTCGGGGAAGCTGGGTCTCTTGACCCTGAGCCTCTCGGCCGAGCGCTTTGAGCCCGAGCTTCGACGCCGCGACCGCGAGGCCTGGCGTTCCCGTTACCACCAGGAGGTGGCCAGGCTCATCGCCCCTTACGGGGCAGATCTCATCATGCTGGCGGGCTACATGCTCATCGTGAGCCCCGAGATGTGTCGGGCCTTCCCCATGATAAACCTCCATCCCGCCCTGCCGGGCGGCCCCACCGGGGCGTGGCAAGAGGTGATCTGGCGATTGATCGAGGAAGGGGCCGAGGAGACGGGGGCCATGATCCACCTGGTGACCGAGGAGCTCGATCGGGGGCCGGTGGTGACCTTCTGCTCCTTCTCCCTGCGAGGCGAGGACTTTGACCCCCTGTGGGAGGAGGTGAGGGAGCGGCCTCTCGGGGAGTTGAGGGACCGTGAAGGGGAGGGCCTTCCCCTCTTCCAGAGGATCAGGGCCGAAGGGGTGAAGAGGGAGCACCCCCTTATCGTCCTCACCCTGAAGGCCCTGGCAGAGGGGAGGCTGAGGCTGCAGGGGCGCAGGGTGCTGGACGGAGAGGGGAGGCCCTTGCCCGGAGGGCTCTGCCTCACGGAGGAGGTGGAGGAGTACCTGAGGAGGAACCCATGAAGGTCTTCATCACCGATTGCGAGGGCCCCATAACCAAGAACGACAACGCCATGGAGCTCTGTACCCACTTCATCCCCCAGGGCGATCAGTTCTTTGCGGTCCTCAGCCGTTACGACGACTATCTCGCCTACGTGGAGGCCCGCCCTGGCTACAAGGCCGGCGATACCCTCAAGCTGATCCTCCCCTTCCTCTTGGCCTTCGGGTGCAGCGAAGATGAGATGTTGCCCTTCAGCCTCAAGAACATGTTGACCATGCCCCGGGCCCTCGAGGCCCTGAGGCGCATCGGGGCCCTGATGCCGACCTTCATCGTCAGCACCAGCTATGAGCCCTACATCAGGGCCCTGTGCGGGCTGATCCCCTTTCCCGTGGAGAACACCTTCAGCACGGCGGTGGCCCTCCGGGGCCTCCGCGTCCCGGAGGGAGAGGAAAGGAGGCTGCGGGAGCTCGCCCGTGAGATCGCCTCCATGCCCCTCATCGAGTGGGGAGAGGCGAGGGGGCCTGAGGAACTGACCCTCGAGGCGAAGAGGCTGGTGGAGAGGCTGGACGAGATCTTCTGGGGCGAACTGGCAGCGGGGGTGGCCGGAGAGGTGTTGAGATCGGTAGAGCCGGTGGGGGGGGAGGCGAAGGCCGAGGCGGTGAGGAGGATCGCCCAGAAGGTGGGGGTGGGGCTGAAGGAGGTCATGTACGTAGGGGACAGCATCACCGATCGGGAGGCCCTCGGACTGGTCAGGGAGGCAGGGGGTGTGGCCATCTCCTTCAACGGCAACCGCTACGCCCTGGAGGTGGCTGAGGTGGCCTGTCTGGCCGAGGACGCCGCCCCCTTGGTGGCCTTCGCCCTCCTGTTCCTGAGGGGGGGAAAGGAGGAGGTGCTGAGGGGGGTCCTCAACTGGAGGGCCGAATACCTCCTGGCCAGGGGGGTGCCCGAGGAGTGGGTCCCTCGGGCGGAGGTGGGATTGGTGACCGAGGAGAACCTTCCCCTCTGGATCTCCAAGAGCGAAGGCTTCCGCCGCCAGGTCCGGGGGGTGAAGGTGGGGGGCCTTGGGTGATGAGGAGGGAGTCCTTCGCCCAGTTGTTGCTCCTGGCGCTGTTGTTCGCCTCCTTCTACCTCCTCTTTGTCATCATCCACCCCTTCTTCTCCGCCCTGGTCTGGGCCGCGGTGCTGGCCGTGATCTTCCATCCCGTCAACCGTTTCTCGAGGTGGGCCCTGCGGGACAGGAAGGGCTTGGCAGCCCTGCTGACCACCGTGGCGGCCCTGCTCCTGATCGTCTTCCCCTTCGCCTTTCTGGCCAAGCTGTTGGGGAAGGAGCTGGTGGAGGCCTACAAGTTGCTGGAGCGGTCCTTCGCCGAGGGTTACTGGGAGAGGCTTTGGAAGGCGGTGGAGTCCTCCCCCTTGCTGCACAAGGTGCTGCAGTTCCTCGAGGGGGAGGGGGCCACCTTTGACCTCGAGGCCTTCGTCCTGGAGAACGCCCGCCGCCTCGCCCTCTACCTGACCAATCAGAGCTCGGCCTTGATCAAGGGGCTCTCCTCTGCCCTGCTGCAGTTCATCCTCATGGTGGTGGCCCTCTTTTACCTCTTCAGGGACGGGGACTCCATCCTCGAGAGGCTGAAGGGGTTGTTGCCCTTCGGCCCCCAGGAGAAGGAGGAGCTCCTGTCCAGGATCGTCCAGATGATCCAGGCCACCATCTACGGGGGCCTCCTGGTGGCGGTGGTGCAAGGGGCCCTGGGAGGGCTGGGCTTCCTGTTGGTCGGGCTCCCCTCCCCAGTCCTGTGGGGGACGGTGATGGCGCTGCTCTCCTTCCTACCGGTGGTAGGCGCCTACCTGGTATGGGTCCCCGCTGCCTTGTTCCTGCTCTTGGCCGGTAGCTACCTGAAAGCCCTGATCCTCTTCGGCTGGGGGATAGCGGTAGTCAGCACTGTGGACAACTTCATACGGCCCCTCTTCATCAGCGGCAGGACTAAGGTCCACCCCTTGTTGCTCTTCTTCGCCATCTTGGGCGGGATCAAGGCCTTCGGGCTCTTAGGGGTGGTGGCCGCACCGCTGATAGTGGCCTTTTCGCTGGCGATGCTCGACTTTTACACGAAGTCAAAGGAGGGCGCCTCAGAGCCGTACACTGAGTAGAACTCGAGGGCGGGCAGCTCCAGGCAGGTGAGTGGCCCGCCGTAGACGGCCCCTGTGTCTATCCCTATCTTGTTCTTCATCACCAGGGGGCGCCGCAAGGGGGTGTGGCCGAAGATGACGAGCTTTCCAAAGTCGTGGCTTGAGTGGATGAAGTCCTCCCTGATCCACAGGAGGTCAAAGCGGTCCTGCTGTTCCAAGGGCACCCCAGGCCTCAAGCCGGCGTGGACGAAGATATAGTCCTCCGTCTCGTAATAGAGGGGCAGCGAGGAGATGAACCTCAGGTGTTCAGGGGGGAGGCGGAACTCACCGCCCTCCTGGTAGCTCCTTATGGTCACCCCTCCGCCGTTGAAGAGGTAGAGGTCGAGGTCCCTGCCCGTGGTGACCCAGGTGAGGAACATGTCCTCATGGTTCCCCATGATGCAGATCACGTGGGGGAACTCCTCCCTGATCCGGAGGATCCTCTCCACCACACCCCGGGGATCGGGGCCTCGATCTATGTAGTCCCCGATGAAGACGAGGGCGTCCTCCTCTGGCCGCAACCTCGGTCGCAGCTCCTCCATCATCCTCTCGAGGTGGGAGAGGCAGCCGTGGATGTCGCCGATGACGAAGTACCTCTTTACCTCCCCTTGACCCACCAGTCCTCCTCCTCTTCGTCGAACCACCAGCCGCAGAAGTCCCTCCCGAGGATGGCCTCGGCCAACCTCCTGCCCACCTCGGTCCTCAGCCTCTTCATGGCGTACCTCAACCACAGCTCGGCGTACCTATTGCCCAGGTCCCGCTCCTCCTTGAGCTGCAGCATCAGCTCTATCTGGTCTGCGTCGTGGCAGAGCATGGCCTCCTCGGTGGAGCAGGCGTTGAACTCATCGAGCAAGGCCTTCAGCTCATCCCCGAAGGGCAACCCATCGGTCATGTCGTTGATGGCGCGATCCTCCAGGGCTTTGACGTACTTCTTGTAGACGTAGTTCTGGTCCCCGGTGCGGGATTCGGGCAGATCGTGCATGAGGCACATCATCGTGACCCGGGCCGTATCGACTCGCCCGTGCAGTTTCGCCAGTGCGTAGCCGATCACCGCCGTCCTGAAGAGGTGTTCGGCCACCGACTGTTGGCCCGTGCCGAGGAAACGGTAGCCGGTGCGAGGGGTCCTCTGCAGCATCCCCACCTCGAAGAGCAGATCGGCCACCCTCTTGAAGTCCATCTCGACCTCCCGAGGGACATATTTACCCAGGGGGTCCAAAAGATCAAGGCGCCGTCCATGGACATCCCGGAGACGGGGACCTCGCCCTCCGTAAGATGGCCGATGTCCCCGGTTCTTACCCCCGCCTTTCGGTTGACAGGAGGGCCTTTTCTACCCTATAATCCCTTCGCAAACGATGTTTATCGTTAACAAAAAAGAAGGGTAAGGAGGGATGGTGATGAAGAAGGGGCTGTTTTTATCCTTGTTGGTCCTGGCCGTAGCGATGGGCCTCCTGATGGGGCCCTTCACCGGAGGTGTGCCAGCTAAGGCGAAGGAGATCAAGATCGGGGTCATCTACCCCCTGTCGGGTGCCTTCGCCGCTGCCGGCAGGGACCTGAGGAATGGGGCAGAGTTGGCCCTGGACGTGCTGAACAACCGCTATCCCGAGCTCGGTATCTCCATTGCGAAGTGGGAGGGGATCCCCAGCCTCAAGGGGGCCAAGATAAAGCTGATCTTCGCCGACCACCGGGGGGAGCCAGGTCGTGGGGCAGATCTGGCCAAGCGCCTCATCATGGACGAGAAGGTGGTGGGGTTGATGGGCTGTTACCACAGCTCCGTCACCAAGACGGTGAGCGCAGTGGCGGAGCGCTACGGGGTGCCCATGATCAACGGTTCCTCCACCTCGCCTGTGCTGACCAAGAGGGGCTTCAAGTGGTTTTGGCGCACCACCCCCCACGACGAGACCTTCACAAAGGACCTCTTCGAGTTCCTGAAGGGCCTGACCGAGGGCAAGGTCCGGGGTGTGAAGGCGGTCCCCAAGGAGGAGATCAAGCGGATCGCCTACGCCTGTGAGAACACGGAGTGGGGTTCCAGCGTGGCCAAGGTGATAGAGCAGATGGCCAAGGAGTACGGCTTCGACGTGGTCAAGGGCATCCTCTATTCGGCCAAGTCCCCAGACCTCACCACCGAGAGCCAAGCCCTGGTGGCGGCCAAGCCGGACTGCATGCTCTTCACCTCCTACATCTCGGACGCCATCCTCTTCGTGAGGACCCTGAAGAGCATGAAGGCCTCCCCGAAGGTGGTCTGGGGGCAGGATGCGGGCTTCGAGATCCCCGACTTCCGGGCCACCCTCGGCAAGGACGTCCACGGCATCCTGACCAGGACGGTCTTCATCCCGAAGGTGGTCAAGGTGAAGAAGGCTGCCGGTAAGATCAACGCCCTCTTCAAGAAGCGCTACGGCACCGATCTGACCGGGGCCTCCGGCCGGGCCTTTGTGGCCTTGCAGACCTGGGCCCATGTACTGAACGCCGCCGGTTCCACCGATCCCAAGGCCATCCAGAAGGTGGCCAAGGAGCTCTTCATCCCGGCCGAGGAGCTGATCATGCCCTGGGGCGGGGTCAAGTTCGACAAGACCGGCCAAAACGTCCTTGGCACCGGCCTCATCGGTCAGTATCAGGCCAAGGGCGGAAAGGTGGAGCTGGAGATCGTCTACCCCTTCGATCTCGCCACCGCCGACATGGTCTACCCCTTCACCACTTGGAAATAACAGGCTGTGTTAGACGGGGGACGGGCCCGGGCCCGTCCCCCGTCCCTCTAAGGGAAGAAGGGGAATGGTCTTAGCTGACGCCTTCATCCAGGGGATTCTCATGGGCTTTCTCTTCGCCCTGATCTCTCTGGGGCTCACCATCATCTTCGGGGTGATGGACATCGTCAACTTCGCCCATGGGGAGTTCCTGATGCTGGGGATGTACACCGCCTATTGTCTGAGCATCTCCCTGGGGGTGGACCCCTTGGTGACCCTTCCCCTCTGTGGTGCAGTGGGGGCCCTGCTGGGGCTGGTCTCCTATTACGGTCTGGTCCGCTATCTGTTGAGGGGACCCATGGTGGCTCAATTGCTCGGGACCTTCGGCCTCATGCTCTTTCTGCGGTATCTGGCCGTCTTCCTCTGGGGGATAGATTACAGGATGATCAAGAAGGGCCTCCTCGTGGGCAAGTCCCTCACCATAGGGCCCTTCCACCTCGACATGACCAAGGTGGTCTGTGCCCTGTTGAGCCTTGTGGCCTTCACCGTGGTCTCCTGGATCATCTTCAAGACGCGGGTGGGCAAGGCCCTCCGGGCCACCTCGATAAACCGTGAGGCAGCCTCCTACATGGGGATCAAGACGGAGCGGATGAACGCCTTGGCCTGGGCCATGGGCGGGATAACGGTGGGGATAGCTGGTGGACTGCTCGCCAACTTCTACTACATCTACCCCATGGTGGGGTTGCTCTTCGTCATGATCGCCTTTGCCACGGTGGCCTTAGGGGGCTTTGGGAGCATAAAGGGGGCCTTCTTCGCGGGGATCCTCATAGGGATCCTCGAGACGGTCTTCCCCATCATAGGACACCTGCTGAAGACCTCCATCATCGGCCCCCAATACAAGATGACGATAGTCTACCTCGCCTACTTCCTGGTGGTGGTCTTCAGACCGCGAGGGCTTTTCGGATGGGAGCAATAAGGGAGGCCTTCGACTTCAGCGACTTTCCCCTGGTCGAACGGATAGGCTTCGGCATCTTCTGCCTCTTCCTGCTCGCCTTCCCATGGCTGGGGATGGACTCCTTCGGCATGGCGGTGATGATCCAGTTCCTCCTCTTCTCCCTCTTCGGGATGGGGTGGAACACCATCGGGGGCTATGGAGGGCAGGTGGAGTTGGGGAAGGCCCAGTACGTGGGGATAGGGGCCTACACGGTGGCGGTCCTCATGGTCCGTTGGGATATCCCCTATTGGTTCTCCATGCCCTTAGGGGTGCTGATAGCCCTCGGTTACTCCTTCCTCATCGGCTATCCCCTCTTCAGGCTGAAGGGCCATTACTTCGCCATCGCCACCATCGCCACCTCCTTGGTGCTTCAGGACATCTTCATCAACTGGAACTTCGTCGGGGCGGCCAAGGGGATAGAGCTCCCCATCAAGGGGAACACCTTCCTCTACATGCAGTTCACCAACGACACCTATTACTACTACTTCATCCTCGCCTACTTCCTGGCCGGGGTCCTCTACATGAACTGGTTCCGCAAGTCCAAGCTCGGCTATCAGCTCCGGATGATCAAGATCGATGAGGAGGCTGCGGAGAGCCTGGGGATAGACGCCCGCTGGTGCAAGATCAAGGCCTACGCCATAGCCTCGGCCTTCGTAGCCGTGGGGGGTTCCTTCATCGCCGTCTACAACCTCTACATCGATCCGGAGTCGGTCATGCACTTGGAGCTCTCCATAATGATAGCCCTCATGGCCATGCTTGGAGGGGCTGCTTCCCTTTGGGGGCCCATCATCGGGGCGGCCATCCTGGTGCCCCTCGATCGTTATCTCGGCAGTTGGCTCGGCGGTCACAAGGAGTTGATGGGGGTGGACTTCATGATCTATGCGGCCATCATCATGTTCATCGCCGCCTTCGAGCCCCGGGGCATCTGGGGGATTGTGGAGCGATACAGGGGCAGGAGGACGTAGATGGCCTTCCTGGAGGTGCGGAACCTCACCAAGGACTTCGGGGGGATCGTCGCCAACAACGACATCTCCTTTTCCATCGAGGAGGGGGAGATCGTAGGCCTGATCGGCCCCAACGGCGCCGGAAAGACCACGCTGTTCAACTGCATCGTCGGCTACTACCGCCCCGATGGCGGCCGCGTGATCTTCCGCGGCAGGGACATCACCGGTTGGAAGCCCTTCCAGACCGCTCGGGAGGGGATCGGCCGGACCTTCCAGTTGATGAGGGCGGCCGGGGAGTTGACGGCCGTCGAACACGTCATGGTGGGGGCCTTCCTCCATCAGGAGGACAGGGTGGAGGCCGAAAGGGAGGCCAGGGAGGTCCTCGCCTTTATGGGCCTCGAAGGGGTGGCCGACCTCTACCTGACGGAGCTGCCCCTGGCCATCCAGAAGCAGGTCGGCTTGGCCAGGGCCTTGGCCATAAAGCCGGTGCTCTTGATGCTCGACGAGGTGGCCTCGGGCCTCAACCCCACTGAGACCGAGGAGATGGTGAAGCTCCTCAAGAGGATCCACCGGGAGAAGGGGATTACCCTCTTCCTGATCGAGCACGTGATGGAGGTGGTGATGCCCATCTCGGAGAAGGTGATAGTCCTTGACGGTGGGGTGAAGATCGCCGAGGGCCCTCCCGAAGAGATCGCCCACGACGAGAAGGTGATAAAGGCCTATCTGGGGGAGAAGTATGCTCGAGGTCTCTGATCTGGAGGCCGGCTACGGCCGCATGAAGGTGCTGCACGGCTTGAGCTTCAACGTCCAGAGGGGGGAGCTGGTGGCCTTTGTGGGGGCCAACGGGGCTGGAAAGTCCACCCTCCTCAAGACCTTGGCCGGTTCCATCACCCCCTTCAAGGGGAGGATCGTCTTCGAGGGGGAGGACATCACCCACCTCAGCACCCCCGAGGTGGTCGAGCGGGGGGTGATCTACGTGCCGGAGGCGCGCCTCATCTTCAGCCCCCTGACCGTGGAAGAGAACCTCGAGCTCGGGGCCTACACCATAAGGGATGAGGCCGTCGTCAAGGAGGCCCTCGATTTCGTCTATCAGCTCTTCCCGCGGCTGAAGGAACGGCGGAGGCAACGAGCCGGGACCCTCTCTGGAGGGGAGCAGCAGATGCTGGCCATCGGCCGGGCCCTAATGTCCAACCCCAAGCTGCTGATGCTGGATGAGCCCTCCCTGGGGCTCATGCCCAAGCTGGTGGACGAGGTCCTGGAGAGGGTGGCGAAGCTGAAGGAGCTCGGCAAGACCATCATCCTGGTGGAGCAGAACGTGCGGGAGGGCCTCGAGATCGCCGACCGTGGTTATGTGCTTCAGACCGGAAGGATAGTCCTGCAGGGCCGAGGGGAGGAGCTCCTTCAGTCAGACCTGGTGAGGAAGGCCTTCCTCGGGCTTTGAAGGCCCGGCCATCTCCCGATCCACAGCTTCGACGCCATCTGTTAGGCTGACCGCCCAAGGCCAAGGGGCTCTTGGTCGAACCCGTCAGCGGTTGCTTTAAACCCCCTCGCTTGATAAAATCTTGTCTAAGTTGGGTCCAAGGGATGAAGCCTCGAGAGGAAAAGGGCGGATGCGGAAGTTAGTTCTCCTGCTCTCCCTCCTCTGTCTCACGGCGGGATGCAACCTCCCTTGGGTCAAGAAGTCGCCCTACACACGAGAGGAGCTGGCGGCCTTCCGCGACAAGGACGTCTACATAATAGATGGCGAAAGGTACCTGAAGGTGAGGGATGAAAGAGGGGAGGTCAGGTTCGTCACCGTGAGGGATTATCTGCGACATCCCATGGAGGTGGTGCCTCTGCGCAAGGCGACCGTGAGGGAGGAGTCCCCCCGGGGGTGGGAGGTGAGGAAGGAGGCCAGGGCGCCTGTTGAGAGGAGACTTCCTGTTGCGGCACTTCCTGCCCCGGCCTTTCTGAAGCGCAAGGTGGCGATCCTCCCCTTCGAGGAGGGGACGTCCTCCTCCCTGCCCTGGGGGTCCTTGGCGGCGGAGGTATGCGGGGAGCTGCTGGCGGTCAAGGCCCTCTCGGTCATAGTGGTCGACGATGAGGTCCTGAAGGCGGCCCTTCGGAAGCTCCGGATCCCCATGGAGGGGGCGCTGAGGCCTGAAAACCTCAGGAGGATAGGGAGCGCCCTCGGGGTGCAGGCGGTGGTCACGGGTACGGTTTACGGACCCTTTTCCTCCAGGGAAGGCGGCTTTGTCGAGGTCAAGTTGCAGGTCTACGATACCCTGAAGGGAGACCTGTTGGATGAATTTCCCCTTCAGGCCACCTCCCAGGGGGAAGGACGGGAGCTGTTGAGGAAGGCCTTGCAGGGAGGCATCTCAAAGATAGAGGGCCTGCTTGAAGAGATGGGGTGGTTCACGAGGGTGGCGCTGGTGGAGGGGGACAAGGTG
>Ga0190360_1000431_pt1 | contig 23960 bp, 17 predicted proteins | sample 48721834_MG_FD_161271 | JGI IMG/M metagenome (GOLD analysis project Ga0190360, IMG submission 161271) | Hydrothermal vent microbial mat bacterial communities from Southern Trench, Guaymas Basin, Mexico - 4872-18-3-4_MG | ecosystem: Environmental > Aquatic > Marine > Hydrothermal vents >... | reverse complement strand
AAACTTAGGAGTAATTTACAGAGAAATCAGCGGAATGGCCCAGGGAGCTATCGACTGGGGGATAAGGTCTTTTGAGGAAGCAATTAAGCTGGAGCCAACAAACGCCGTCCTTTATACCGAACTGGGTAAGCTTTATTTAGCCACGGGAGACAACCAAAAGGCTAAAGAATATTTCCAGAAAGCCCTCGAGAAAAAATCAGACTATTCCGATGCAATAATTCAAGAAGCCCTACTTTCGGAAAGAGAAGGTGTTTTGGAGGAGGCCATTGCTAAACTGGAAGGGCTGTTAATGCAAACCCCTCTCAACGTAGAAGCAAGGTTTCAGTTGGGGCGCCTCTATTTTAACAACGATCGAATAGATGAAGCCATTAGGCAGTTCCAACAGGTAATCATGTTGGTGCCCAATCATTCCAATGCTCACTATTCTTTGGGGGTGGCTTATTCAGCTCAAGGCCAGACCCGGAAAGCGATTGAAGAATTCGAGAGAGTGCTGGAGCTTAATCCCGGCAACCAGGATGTCATTCAGAAATTGGAAAATCTAAGAGCGGCAGCAGAAGAAGAGGAAGCCGAAGAGTAGCTGGTAAAGCCACAATTTCAGAAAATTATAAATCCGAAATCCCAAATTCTAATATTCCAAACGATTATGATTTTTTGGGATTTGTGATTTAGAATTTAGAATTTTTTGGCATACACTTGACACATTGGCAAGGACAAGTATAATAGTATTTGTATCGCAATTTTCATATTGTAAACTCATTTTATACTTGAGCCCTTTTTTTATTAAATTTTAAATGGAAATTTTGACCCTAAAGTAATTAGGGTTAGTTTTGTATGTTCCCATGCGAATAAAAAACTTCGGCAAATCCAAGGTTCACCTCCCTTATCCATATTTACTGACCATTCAGAAAGAAGCTTGGGATAACTTTTGGCAGAGGGATTTAAAGGAGCTGTTTTCCGAGATATCTCCCATCCGGGATTATACGGGAAAAGAGCTGGAGCTCTGGTTTTTGGATTACAAGTTGGACGAACCAAAGTACAAGACCGACTTGGAGGCAAAGCAGAATAATGACTCTTATGAAGCCGCCTTGCGGGTAAAGACCAAGCTCGTCAATCTAAAAACCAAAGAGATTAAAGAACAAGAAGTCTTCTTGGCTGATTTCCCCTTGATGACAGAAAGGGGTACTTTTATTTGCAACGGCGTGGAAAGAGTGGCTATCGCCCAGCTGATTCGTTCTCCCGGCGCCTTTTTCACGGCGAGAACCGTTGCCGGAAAAAATTATTTCGGAGCCAAAATCATTCCCAATAGAGGAGCCTGGTTGGAGTTTGAAACAGAACCCTCGGGGTTTATTGGAGTCAAAATAGATAGAAAGAGAAAAGTTGCAGCTACCACCCTTCTAAAGGCATTTGGCGTCGGTGGTGAAAAACCCCAAAATCTAAATAATGAAATAAAGAAGTTATTTGCTGATGTTGATGTTGGAGAAATGAAATATATTGAAGAGACCCTTAAGAGAGATACTGCCAAAGATCAGGGTGAGGCCATGGTGGAGATTTACCGAAGATTAAGACCTGGAGATCTGGCCACCCCAGATTCAGCCGGAGAATTAATCAGGAATATGTTTTTCAATTTTGAGAGGTACGATTTGTCAAAAGTCGGACGCTGGAAAACCTGGCAGCGCCTGCCAGAGGTTGCTCGGCTTAGCCGAGCAACTAGTTGCTCGGCTAAGCCGAGCAACCAACGAGAAGAAATTTCTATTGAAGATAGGGTTTTGAAGCCAGAAGATGTGGTTGAAGTTATCAGAGAAATCATTCGGCTTAACAATACGCCGGGGGCGCAGCCCGATCAAATCGATCACCTGGGAAATAGAAGGGTTAGGACTTTTTCAGAACTCTTGCAAAACAGAATAAGGGTGGGATTGATGCGCATGGAAAGAATCATCAAAGACAAGATGTCCACCCTAGATGTGTATACCCTGACTCCCTCCCAGTTGATAAATCCTAGACCCGTTATGGCAGTGGTAAAGGAGTTTTTTACTTCTTCTCAGATGTGTCAGTTTATGGACAATGAAAATCCTTTGGCAGAAATCGAGCATAAAAGAAGATTGTCAGCTACGGGTCCCGGAGGGTTGACCCGCGAGCGGGCCGGTTTTGAAGTGAGGGACGTCCAACCTTCGCATTACGGCAGGATTTGCCCCATTCAAACTCCGGAAGGTCCCAACATCGGTTTGGTGGGCCATTTGGCAGGCTATGCCCGCATTAATCCTTACGGCTTTATTGAAACTCCGTATTTCAAGGTTGAAAAAGGGAAAGTGACTTCTAAAGTGGATTATCTTAACGCCTACGAAGAGGAAAGATACAACATTGCCCACGGCGGAACCCCTCTGGACGACAAGAATAAAATTATTCCTTCAAAAGTGGAAGCCAGAATAAAAGGAGAGCCCGGGATTATCGATAGGGATAAAATACACTATATCGATGTTTCTTCGGAGCAGTGCATTTCTCTGGCTACTTCCTGCATTCCCTTTTTGAGAAATGACGACGCTAACCGCGCTCTCATGGGATCCAATATGCAGAGACAGGCGGTTCCTTTAGTAAAGCCCGAGGCTCCTTTGGTTATGTCCGGGGTGGAAGAAAGAGTGGCTAGAGATTCGGGACAGGAAGTGATTGCTGAAGCTGATGGGGAGGTAACCGAAGTCGATGCTAATCACATTGTTATTACGGGAAGCGCGACACCCCGCGGACGTCGCACGTCCAAAACATATCATTTGAAAACTTTCATTCGTACCAACCAATATACTTGTTTTCATCAAAGACCTATCGTTAATGTGGGACAGAAGGTGAAGAAGGGAGAGGTGATAGCCGACGGTGGAGCCATTGACAAGGGGTATTTGGCTTTGGGGCGCAATGTTCTGGTGGCTTTCATGCCCTGGCGGGGAGGCAATTTTGAAGACGCCATCATAATTTCAGAAAAGTTGGTCAAAGAAGATTATTACACTTCCATACATATAGAAGAATTCTCCTGCGATGTTAGGGAAACCAAATTGGGGCCAGAAGTTACCACAGCCGACATTCCCAATGTGGGGGAGGACAAACTGAAAGATTTAGACGAAGAGGGTATTGTCAGAATTGGAGCGGAAGTAGGCCCCAACGATATTTTGGTAGGTAAGATTTCGCCAAAAGGAGAAGCCGACCTTACCGCAGAAGAAAGACTTCTTAGGGCCATTTTCGGAGAAAAGGCCAGGGAGGTGAAAGACACTTCTCTTTTGATGGAGCACGGCAAAAGAGGCAGGGTGGTGGGAGTAAAGGTATTTTCCAGGGAACTGGGTCACAAGCTGGAACCCGGCATTATTAAGAGAATTCAAGTGGAGGTGGCCCAGCTAAGAAGGATTACCGCCGGCGACAAGCTGGCCGGGCGCCACGGCAACAAAGGAGTAATTTCCAAGGTTTTGCCAGAAGAAGAAATGCCTTTTACCGCTGATGGCACGCCAGTGGATATTATTATCAATCCTTTGTCAGTGGCTTCCCGAATGAATATCGGTCAGATTTTGGAAACTCATTTGGGGTGGGCTGCCCAAAAGCTCGGATACCACGCAGCTTCCCCCGCTCTTTCGGGAGCCGAAGAATCAGATATCAAAGAAGAGCTGAAAAAGGCCGGCCTACCGGAAGACGGAAAGACCGTTTTGTACGACGGCAGAACCGGGCTTCCATTCCCGGAAAGAATCACCATCGGCCAAATTTACATGATGAAGCTGATTCACATGGTGGAAGACAAAATCCATATGAGGTCCATCGGCCCTTATTCTTTAATTACCCAGCAGCCCTTAGGAGGGAAGGCGCAATTCGGCGGCCAGAGATTCGGTGAAATGGAAGTTTGGGCTTTGGAGGGATACGGAGCAGCTCATACTTTGCAGGAAATGCTGACCATAAAATCGGATGATGTACCCGGAAGAGCTGCCACCTACGAATCCATTCTCAAGGGAGAAGAAATCAGGAATCCCAGAGTGCCGGCCTCTTTCAATCTGCTGGTTTCGGAATTGAAATCTCTGGGGTTGGCAGTAGAAGTGAAGGAGAAAAAACAGGAAGACCAAAAACCAAAGACTAAAGATTAAAAACGATAAGTAACCCCCGAGGTTACTTAAAGCTTTAAGTAACCTCGGGGGTTCATTAAACTATGCGAGTAGTAGACTTAGAGTCAATTCGTATTAAGCTTGCTTCGCCAGAAGAAATTTTATCTTGGTCTCATGGCGAGGTGACAAAACCAGAAACCATCAACTATCGGACTCAAAAGCCGGAAAAGGATGGTCTCTTTTGCGAGAAAATATTCGGTCCGGAAAAAGATTACGAGTGCTACTGCGGCAAATACAAAAAGATCAGGTACAAGGGTATTGTCTGCGACAAATGCGGAGTAGAAGTGACCAAGGCATCTGTTAGGCGTGAGAGGATGGGCCACATTAAATTAGCCGTGCCCTGCTCCCACATTTGGTTCTTAAGAGGAGTCCCTTCCAGGATGGGTCAGATTTTGGATATTCCCATGCAGCAGCTCGAAAAGGTAATTTATTTTGCCAGCTACATTGTTACCAAAGTAGATGAAGAAGCCAAAAAGAGGATTCTGGAAGCAATTGAAAAGGAATACAAAATGAAATCACGAAACAGGCGAGACGCTAAAGAATTAAGGGAAGCGAGGGACAAAGCCAAAGAGGAAGTAAATTCTCTGAAGCCCTTAAGGGTGCTTTCAGAGTTGGAATACCATGATTTTTCTTTGAAATACGGAGAGGTTTTTGAAGCCGGCACAGGAGCCGAAACTTTAAAAAAGATATTTGCCGAAACCGATTTCAAGAAAGTTGCCCAACAACTGGAAAAAGAAGCGGAAAACGCTTCTCCCGTTAACCGAGGGAAAATTCTCAGGAGATTAAGATTAATCAAAGGAATGTTGAGAAACGGCATTAAGCCCGAGTGGATGTTTCTTACCGTTCTTCCTGTTTTGCCTCCAGACCTTCGTCCTATGGTTCAGTTGGACGGCGGCAGGTATGCTTCTTCAGACCTTAATGATTTGTATAGAAGAGTGATTAACAGGAATAATCGTTTGAAATACCTTTTGGAAATTGGTGCTCCAGAGGTTATCGTCAGGAATGAAAAAAGAATGCTTCAGGAGGCGGTAGATGCTTTGATAGACAACGGTATGAGAAAGGGACAGGTGACAACCGCCACCACCGGCGGCAAGCGGCTCTTAAAATCATTGGCCGACATGCTTAAGGGCAAGCAGGGTAGATTCAGGCAGAACCTTTTAGGGAAGAGGGTGGACTACTCCGGAAGGTCGGTAATCGTGGTGGGACCGGAACTGCGACTTCATCAATGCGGCATTCCCAAGACCATGGCTTTAGAGCTTTTTAAGCCCTTTGTCATCAAAAAGATTTTGGATTATGAACTGGCCTATAATGTCAGAGGGGCTTCCAGGTTGGTAGAAGAGGCGCCTCCCGAGGTTTGGGCAATTTTGGAAGAAATAGTCAAAGGTAAGCTGGTTTTGCTGAATAGGGCCCCCACTCTTCACAGATTGGGCATTCAGGCCTTTCAGCCGGTGTTGGTGGAAGGGGAGTCTATTAGAATACATCCTTTGGTCTGCAAGGCTTTTAACGCCGATTTTGATGGCGACCAAATGGCGGTCCACGTTCCTTTGTCGGATGAAGCCCAAAAGGAAGCTAGGGAAATTATGCTTTCTTCGCTTAATCTTTTAAAGCCAGCGACGGGCGGCCCCATAGTGAATCCGGTTAGGGATATAGTTTTGGGTTGTTATTGGATTACCAAAATAGCTCCGGGAGCCAAGGGAGAGGGTAAAATATTCGGTTCCAAAAACGAAGCTATTCTGGCGACAGACACCGATGTGGTGGACTTGAGAGCTCGGATTAAAGTGAAAATTGGTAATGATCTCGTGGAAACTTCCACCGGCCGGATTCTTTTTAATAACACTCTCCCCAAGGATTATCCTTTCCAAAACGAAGAGATGAATTCCAAGCGCCTGGAAAAACTAACCGCCGACTTTATAAAAAAATATGACAAAGAAACCGTGGAGGAGACCCTGGACAAAATTAAGAATTTGGGTTTCGAATATTCTACTATTTCTGGGATTACTTGGGGTATGGACGATTTGGTGATTCCGGAGGCAAAAAAGAAACTGATTGCCGACTCCCAAGAAGTCATCGGAACCATCGACAACCACTACAAAAAAGGCTTTCTTTCCAAAGAAGAAAAGGTGGCCAAAGCGATTGAAACTTGGCAGAAGACCAAAGCCGAGGTGGAAAAGGAAGTTCATGCAACCCTGCCTCCTTTGGGGCCGGTCAAAGCCATTATCGAATCCGGAGCCAGGGGTACTTGGTCTCAGGTGGTCCAGATGATGGGAATGAAGGGCTTGGTGACCAACCCCGCAGGCGAAATTCTAGAATTGCCCGTAAAAAGTTCCTTTAAAGAAGGGTTTGATGTTTTGGAGTACTTCATTTCCACGCACGGAGCCAGAAAGGGAACAGCGGATACCGCTCTGAGGACTTCGGCTGCGGGATATTTGACCCGTCGTCTTATAGACGTCAGCCACGATTCAGTGGTGACGGAAGAGGACTGCCAAGACAACGAGGGAATTACCATTAGTAAAGAAGATGCCGACAGACTGGGACAAAACTTTTTATACAAAATTATGGGTCGAGTGTCGGCTGAAAGCAACAAGGTGGTTAAAAAGGGAGACATAATTGACGAAGATAAAGCCGCCGCCATCATAGCAGCTGGCATTGACAAGGTGAGAGTGCGTTCTCCCTTAAACTGCAAAACTTCTTACGGCATTTGCCAAAAATGTTATGGTTGGGATTTGGGGAGGAATCAGTTGGTTCGTCTGGGGGAAGCCGTCGGCGTTATCGCAGCCCAAGCCATTGGTGAGCCGGGAACCCAGCTGACCATGCGCACTTTCCATACGGGCGGAGTGGCAGAAGGTGGGGATATTACCCAGGGACTTCCGCGGGTGGAGGAAATTTTTGAGGCAAGGACTCCTTCGGGAAAAGCAATCATTTCGCAGGTAGATGGTAAGGTAAAGGAAATAACTCACGATCGCAAGCTAGTTATTACGGTAGAAAATAAGAAAACAAGAGGAAAGAAAAAAGAGGAAATAGTTGAATATCAGATTCCGCCGAAGAAGGCAATCTGGGTGAAGAAAGGTGATACGGTAAAGAAGGGGCAGCAGCTCTGCGAAGGAAGTTTGGATTTAAAGGAATTATTTCGCCAAGTTTCAAAAGAAGAGGTTCAGCAATATATGCTGAACCAGATCCAGGGTATATATATTTCGCAGGGAGCGGTAATTCATGACAAGCATCTGGAGGTGATAATCCGCCAGATGTTTTCCCGAGTAAGAATTAAAGATGGAGGGGACAGCTTTTTCAACGGTGGTGAGGTGGTGGAGCTGTCCAGAGTTAAAGAAGAGAATGCCAGATTAAAGAAGGAGAAAAAGAAGCCCATAACTTTCCAGCCGCTTTTGTTGGGTATTTCCAAGGTGGCTTTAACTACTGACAGCTTTTTATCGGCCGCTTCTTTTCAGGAAACTTCCCGAGTTCTCATCAAGGCGGCTATTGAGGGGAGAGAAGACAGGTTGAGAGGCCTGAAAGAGAACGTTATTATTGGAAAACTGATACCAGCCGGCACCGGCTTCCAGAAAAAGAAATAAGGCACTTATTTGGTTGTTCGGTTGGTTGCTCGGCTAAGCCGAGCAACCAAATGTAACTTTGAGCTTCAGGAAATATAGGAGAGGTGATATAATAAATAAAGATGGCCAGGAATAAGAAGTCCAAAAGGAAAAATAAGCTGATTAAAGAGAAAAAACCGAGCCGATTTTCCCTGCCAGAGGAAATAAAGCGCCTGATTTGGGGAGTGGCAATGTTTTTGGTGGCCGTAATAACCATTCTTTCTTTTTTTGATTTAGCGGGGGAGGGCGGCAGGTTTTTCATGAAAGGATTCAATCTTTTGGTGGGGAAAGCAGTTTTCTTGCTACCCCTGTTTTTGATTCTAGCAGGAATAGCCTTCTTCGGACTGAAAGACAAGAATAAATGGCCGGTGATTTTGGCCACCTTTCTTTTAGTGCTGGGAGCGAGCGGAATTTTTGAGGTATTGGGAGAAGATGTCAAACAGGGCGGCTGGATGGGTTATTTGGCTACCTGGCCCCTGCTGAAGATTTTCGGCAAATTGGCCACCCAGATTATTTTCGGTGCTCTGGCAGCAACGGGAGCTGTCATTTTATGGCAATTTTTGTACCGTCCTTCGCCCAAACAAAAAGAAATAAAGATAAAGACATCCGGCAAGGAAAGACCCCCCTTGATTAAAAGAATTTTCGGGCCCAAGTTTAAGGTTAAGCCCATAGAGCCTCAGATTGATTCGGAAGCAATTAAAACTTCTCCTGCCCCGGAAATCAAAAGTTCTTCCATAGAAACTCATCCCACGGCGTCTTTTGCCAAAAAAGATTTTCACTTGCCCCCGGTCGATTTGCTTGAGTCTGACAGGGGAGTGCCCGCGGCAGGAGACATCAGGGTCAACGGAGCCATTATTAAAAGGACTCTACAAAACTTCGGCATTCAAGTGGAGATGTCGGAGGTGAATATTGGCCCCACGGTAACCCAATATACTTTGAAGCCGGCAGAAGGGGTTAAACTTTCAAAGATTACCACCTTGAGCAACGACCTAGCCTTAGCTTTGGCCGCTCATCCCATCAGGATTGAGGCGCCGATTCCCGGAAGACCTCTGGTGGGGATTGAGGTTCCCAATAAAACAAGGACCCAGGTCCGCCTGCGGAACTTAATTGAGCATCCGAGCTTTCAAAACTCAATTTCCAATTTAACCTTAGCTTTGGGAAGGGATGTTTCTGGTAACGCGGTTTTTGCCGATTTGGCCAAAATGCCCCATCTTTTGGTAGCGGGCTCCACGGGCACCGGCAAAACCATCTGTTTGAACAGCATTATTTTAAGCCTTCTCTATCAAAATTCTCCCGAAATCCTTCAGTTGATTCTCATCGATCCCAAGAGAGTGGAATTCCCCGTTTACAACGACCTTCCCCACCTTTTGACCCCGATTATTTACGATGCCCAAAAATCAGTCAATGCTTTGAAATGGCTGATCGGGGAAATGGAAAGAAGATTTGATATTTTGTCTCAAAACAAATCGAGAGATATTACAAGCTACAACGAAAAAATGGTCTCCCAAAATTTGGAGCCCATGCCCTATATAGTTTTAATAATCGACGAGCTGGCGGATTTGATGGCTGCGAGGGGCAGGGAAATGGAAGCTGGTATTGTCAGGCTGGCTCAAATGGCCAGAGCCGTGGGCATTCACTTGATTGTAGCCACCCAAAGGCCGTCGGTGGAAGTGATTACGGGCTTGATCAAAGCCAACATTACCTCCAGAATTACTTTTCAGGTTGCTTCTCAGGTGGATTCTCGAACAGTTTTGGATACCTCGGGAGCCGAAAAACTCTTGGGATCGGGAGATATGCTTTTCATTTCAGCCGAAATTTCCAAGCCCAAAAGAATTCAAGGAGTTTTTGTTTCTGACAAAGAAGTGAGAAAGGTGGTAAAGTACATTAAAGCAGATGAAAAAGATTATAAAAAGCCGGAGGAATTGGTTGCCAATCTTTCAGAAAGCATAGAGAAAACCCTGGAAGATTCTGGGCCCAGCGATTTTTGGGGAGAGGGAGAAGATCCTCTCTTGGGAGAAGCTCAAAGAGTGGTGATCGAAGCCAAAAAGGCTTCAGCCTCTCTTTTGCAAAGGAGATTAAGGGTGGGTTATGCTAGAGCCGCTAGATTGATTGATATGCTAGAAGAAAGAGGGATAGTGGGCCCCGGCGAGGGAGCCAAGCCGAGAGAGATTTTGGTTCCTACTGCTGGTGAGGAAGACGAGGAAGGGTGGAAGAAAGTGTAAAGATATTAAAATCCCAAATCGCAAATCCTAAACCACCAGCAATGACCAAATGACCAAAATTCCCAACAGTTTGTAATTTGTGGTTTGTAATTTGTTATTTTGATATAATAAGTTTATGGCTAAGCAAAAAAAATCAAAACCAGAATCAGGAGATTTACAGGAGGCGATAGCCGAAATCAAGCAAAGATTTGGAGAAGGCGCCATCATGAAGTTAAATGAGGTGAGGGCGGTTGACGTTGATGTTATTCCGACAGGGTCTATTTCTTTGGATTTGGCCTTGGGGGTAGGTGGCATTCCCCGAGGAAGAGTTATTGAGATTTACGGCCCCGAAGCTTCGGGCAAGTCAACTTTGGCTTTGCATATTTGTGCTGAAGCTCAAAAAAGAGGCGGCGTGGCGGCTTTCGTTGACGCGGAACACGCCTTGGACCCGGATTACGCCAGGAGAATCGGAGTGAAAATAGAAGACCTCCTTATTTCTCAGCCGGATTCGGGCGAGCAAGCCCTACAAATTGTGGAAACTTTGGTTAGGTCTGGCAAGGTAGACGTTATTGTAATCGATTCGGTGGCGGCTTTGACTCCCAAATCGGAAATCGCCGGAGAGATGGGAGATCAGTTCATAGGTCTTCAGGCGAGGCTGATGTCTCAGGCTTTGAGAAAGCTGACAGGCATCGTGGCTCAAACCAAAACCTCCGTTGTGTTCCTGAACCAAACCAGAATGAAAATAGGAGTGATGTTCGGTAATCCGGAGACTACGCCCGGCGGTTTAGCTTTGAAATTTTACGCTTCCGTCAGAATTGATTTGAGAAGAATCGCTCAAATCAAGCAGGGGGAAAATATCATAGGCTCCAGAGTTAAAGCCAAAATCGTAAAAAACAAAGTGGCTCCTCCATTCAAGATAGCCGAGTTCGATATTTATTATAATGAAGGCATTTCGTATTTTGCCGATTTGGTGAATTTGGGGTTGAAAGAGGGAGTAATAAAAAAGACCGGAAGCTGGTTCCAGTATGAAAACACAAAATTGGGACAAGGTCTTGAAGGGGCTAGAAAATTCCTCAAGGAAAATCCGAAAATAGCAGAGCAGATAAAAAAGACCTTACTTGCTGGTAGCGGAGAGAAGGCCTAAATGTCTGGCTCTCTTGATAGCTTTAGATAACCGTCTCTGGTGTTTAGCACAGAGGCCGGTTTTTTTTCTGGGTCGGATTTTACCTAAGCCAGAAATGAAGCGTTTAAGCTGCGCCGTGTTTTTGAAATCAATTTCTTGAATATTCTTTTTGCAGAAAAAACAATCGGTCATATTTAAAATGGGATGTCTTTTACATCAATCTCTTCATCTCCTTTATCTTCCTCAATTATCGGTATATCTTCGTGATTTTGGTTTTGTTCTTGGGAATTCGACGGCGCGGAGGAAGTTTTTACTCCTCTCGGCCCCAATTGCAGGTTTTGGGCGACTATTTCCGTTCGAAAGCGTTTTTGGCCAGATTGATCCTCCCAAGATCTGGTTCTTAATCTTCCTTCGACCATTGCCAGAGATCCTTTTTTAAGGAATTGGGAGGCGATTTCCGCTAGTTTTCCCCACGCGACCACCGTATGAAATTCGGTTTCCTTCTGTTGCTGCGAGCTTTTTTTATCGGTCCAAATTCTATTGGTGGCTACTCGGAAATTACAAACCGATTGTCCCGTGGGGGTGCTTTTTAATTCGGGATCGGCTGCCAAATTTCCAATAATGATTACTTTGTTTAAATTCATAGTATTTATTCTTTAAGCATTTCTTCAATTTTTTTATCAATTTCTTTTAAGTCGACCTTTTTCTCCACTTTTTTTTGAAAAGTGGGAGAGGTTTCGATTGGCGGTCTTCTTCTTGGTTTTGCCTCCCTTTTTGGTTCTTTAACCAGAAGCATGTATCTTAAAGAATTGACTTTAAGATCTTTTTTTAATTCCGATATTTTTCCTGGTTCTGCATAAAACTCCAAAGTTATAAAATTGGGACCTCTTTGCTCCTTAACGGGTTGAATCGGCAGCGGGGGCAGATCTTTTGTGGTGATGATGGTTAATTCGTAATACCTCATAACGATCACAAGGTTTCCCCCGACTCTTCTCTTCTAGCGGTCGCCTTCAGCGATCTGTTTTCCTACACGGGAGAAACCCAAAATTTTATTTCATAAAATTTTTATATTTTGAATTCTATCACATCGCCATCCTGCACTATGTAATCTCGGCCACAAGTTTTTATCCAACCCCTTTCTCTGGCTTTTTGCCAGCTTCCCGCTTCCACCAATTTCTGCCAAGGAATGACTTCGGCTTTGATGAATTTTTCTTTAAAATCGGAATGGACCCTGCCTCCGGCTTCGGGAGCCAAAGCCCCCTTCTTTATGGTCCAGGCCCTGCTTTCTTTTCCGCCGGTGATAGTATAGAAAGTTATTAAATCAAGAATATTGTAGCAAGCGACAATCAGTTGGTCAAGCTGCGATTTTACCCCTAATTCTTTTTTTTCCTCTTCTGACAATTCCGAAATTTCCTCCTCCAACTTTAGATTTAATGAAATGCGGTTCGGTCCCGTTTCATTACCGTCGTTCCCGTTATTAGTATTATATAAAAATACGATGGGTTTTTGGGAAAGAAGATTTTCTTTTTCCTTAGATTCCAGGTCTTTCATTTCCAGTTCAATTCTGATAGTTTCAATATCTTCTTCCGGGGTGGGGTTTTCGCCGAAAGCTTTAACTACCTCCAGAATGGCGTCGCAATTCCTGATTTGGGCCAGAAACTGGTTTCCCAGACCTTCGCCCTTGTGAGCGTTTTTTACCAATCCTGCAATATCTACGAATTCAATAACGGTGGGGGTTACTTTTTCGGGTTTTACCGTTTCTGCTATTTTTTCCAATCTTTCGTCAGGAACTTGAACCACTCCCACGTTGGGGTTGATGGTAGTGAAAGGATAATCGGCAATATCTACCTGTCTTTTGGTCAATGCTTTGAAAAGCGTGGATTTGCCGACGTTCGGCAAACCGACAATACCCACTGAAAAAGACATATATTTTATGATATAATAATATAATATGAAAATCAATCCGGAGATTTTCAGGGCTTATGACATTAGGGGGGTGTATCCTCACAGCCTTAATGAAGAAACCGCTTATCGGGTTGGGCGCGCTTTTGTTAAGTTTTTGGATAAACCAAAAGCGACACTCGTTATTGCCAGAGACAATCGTCTTTCCAGTCCCGCTTTACATAGAAGTTTGATTCGGGGAGTGGTTGATATGGGAGCCAATGTTATTGATATTGGCTTGTCCACCACCCCGATGTTTTATTTCGCGGTGGCTCACTATGGATACGATGGGGGAGTGATCGTAACCGCTTCTCACAATCCGGCTCAGTACAATGGCTTTAAGATGGTTCGCGAAAAGGCAATTTCCCTCAGTGAAGAAAGTGGCATCAGAGAAATTCAAAAATTAGCCGGACTTGAATTTCAAGCAGCTCAATCCAGCGGCAAAGTTATTGAAAAATCGGTCCTCAAAGACTACGCGGACTTTAATTTTAAGAATGTAAAGGTGGACAATTTAAAGCCCCTAAAGATAGTCGTGGATACGGCCAATGCCGTATCCGGTATGGTAATTCCGGAAATTTCAAAAAAAATACCTTGCAAAATAGACCACCTTTTTGAAAGATCCGATGGCACATTTCCCAATCATCCGCCCGACCCGCTAAGAGAAGAAAATTTAAAAATACTTAAAAAAGAAATAAAAGATAAAAAAGCAGACCTGGGAGTGGCTTTTGACGGAGACGGTGATAGGATACTTTTTGTCGACGAAAAAGGCAACATTATTTCCGGTGATTTGATAACCGCCATGCTTTCTTCTTTAATTTTAAAAAATCATCCGGGAGAAAAAATCCTATACGATATTCGTTCCAGCAACATTGTTAGGGAAACCATTGAAATGGCGGGCGGCCAGCCGGTTATTTACCGGATAGGCCACTCTTTTATCAAGGAAAAGATGAGGAAAGATAATATTATTTTTGCTGGTGAGTTTTCCGGCCATTATTATTACAGAGGCCATTATTTTTGCGAAGCGCCCATTTTTGTTTTGCTTAAGATCTTAAAAGAGGCCAGCAAGGCCCCGTTTTCTCAACTGGTTAAGCCTTATCGGAAATATTTTCATTCCGGCGAGATTAACTTCAAAGTGAAAGACAAAATGGCGTCATTGAGGAAACTCAAGAACCGTTACACTGACGGCCGGCCGTTAGAAATAGACGGCCTCAGGATTGATTATGATGACTGGTGGTTTTTGGCAAGACCCTCTAATACTGAGCCATTTTTGAGACTGGTGATTGAAGCCAAGACGAAGAATATGATGGAAAAAAAGAAAAGAGAACTAAGCTCTCTTCTTACTAAAAATTAAAAATTGGAAATTAAAAATTCTTAAATTAAGCCCACTTTTTTGCGGACCTCACCCATGGTGGATTGGGCGAGGACTTGGGCCCTCTTTCTGCCCCTTTCCAATATTTCTTTGACGTAGACTTCCCTTGAGAGAAGCTCTTTTTTCTTTCGGCGGAAAGGCTCCAATTTTTGGATCAATAAGATTGACAGCTGTTTTTTAAAGTCAGCGTAGCCCCTGCCTCCGAATTTCTTTTCGACTTCCTTTATTGATTTAGAGCTCATCAAACTGTAAATGGTTATCAAGTTGGAAATGCCCGGTTTCTTGACCGGGTCATACTTTACGGTTTTTCCGGTGTCGGTGACGGCTGTCATTACTTTTTTCCTGATTGCTTCCGGTTCATCAAAAATATAAAGGCAGGATTGGGGGGAGGATTTTGACATTTTCTTTTTTGGATCCGACAAAGCCATAATTTTAGCTCCGACATTCAAAGTAATAGCTTCGGGCACCTTGAAAACCTTGCCGTATTTTTGATTGAATTTTCGGGCGAGAGTTTTGGTTAACTCTAAATGCTGGAGTTGGTCTTTGCCGACGGGCACGGAGTCCGTTTGGTATAAAAGAATGTCGGCCGCCTGCAAAACCGGATAATCAAAAAGACCGGCGTTGATATTTTGCTTGAAGGTTTTGGATTTTTCTTTGTACTGGGTCATTCTTTCAAGTTCTCCCATCGGCGTCAGGGTGTTCAAAATCCAAGTGAGTTCTGTATGTTCTTTGACCTGGGACTGTACGAAAAGTATGCATTTCCCCGGGTCTATACCCAAAGCCAGGAGCTCTGCCGCCATTTCCATTACGTCTTTGGAAAAAGTTTTAGGATCTCTGGGAATGGTTAAAGCGTGCAAATCGGCAATAAAAAAAATGCATTCTCCTATTTCTTGGAGTTCCTTCCATTGTGAGATAGCACCGATGTAGGCGCCGATATGAATTGAGCCTGTTGGCTGAATACCTGATAAAATTCTCATACGATTGTGAAGTTTATTGTGTGATGTCGTAAACCCTATTATACTTCTACACTTCTATCACTACCGGTAACACCATTGGCCTTCGCTGGGTCTTGGCGTAGAGGAAGTCGCCGATTCTGTTTCTGATGTTGTCTTTAACATAGCTCCAATTGACAGCTCCTCCCGAGCCCGCCGTCTTATTGACGATATCAATTACTTTTTTGCGGGTTTCTGCCAGAAGCCCCTTTGATTCTCGCAGATAAACGAACCCTCTTGATATTATATCAGGAGAACCCTTTACCTTACCAGTGTTTCTGTCGACAATGGCCACAATGACGAACATACCGTCTTTTGATAGGGTTTGTCTATCTCTCAACACCACTTCTCCCACGTCGCCGATTCCCAAGCCGTCCACCATGACATAATTTGATTCGACGGTTTTTTTATCAACAGAAATTTTATTTCTGGTTAAGTTGACAATTTGGCCGTTTTCCACTACCACAATATTCTTTTCGGGAATTCCCTGGGAGCGGGCGAGTTCCGCATGATTTACCAGCATCGAATATTGGCCGTGGATCGGCAAAAAGAACTTCGGCTTCATTATCCTTATCATTTCTTTCAACTCTTCTTGCTGGGCGTGGCCTCCGGCATGAATGTCCATCATTTTGTAATGGAAAACTTTGGCATTTTGGCGGTAAAGTTCGTCTTTGAGAAACTGCACCGTTCTTTCGTTGCCCGGCACCACCGAGGAAGAAAAGATGACGGTATCTGACTTTTTCAGATGAACGAACCTATGCTGGCCCGTGGCAATTCTCATCAAAACCGCCTGTCCTTCGCCTTGGGCCCCGGTGCAGATCAGGGTTACTTTTTGGTCTGGATAATTTTGGATTTGGTTAGTCTTTATTAAAGTACCCTTTTGAGATTTAATATATCCCAGCCTTTTGCAGATTTCCACATTGCTTTTCATGGAGTAGCCATCTACCGCCACCCTTCTGCCGTATTTTTCAGAAAGAGCGATCAATTGCTGAATGCGGTGGATAAGAGAGCCGAAGGTGGCAGCTATTATTCTGCCTTTGGACTGCTTGAATATTTCTTCCAGGTTTTTCATGATAGTTCTTTCGGAAAGCGAGTGGTTTGCTTCTTCGGCTCCCGTAGAATCTGACATTAAAAGCAGAATGCCTCTATCTCCGAGAGATTTTAGCTTTCGGAAATTGGTGGGAGTATCATAAACCGGATCCGCATCGAATTTAAAATCAGATGTGTGCAGGATATTTCCAACGGGAGTCCGCATAAAAATTCCCAAGTTATCGGAAATATTGTGGTTTTGTTTGAAAAATTCAATTCTGAAGGGGCCCAAGCTGATTTTGCTTCCGTCTTCGATTGTGGTAATCTTCAATTTTGGTTTTTGGGGGAAATCCTCCTGACGTTTAAGGATAATACCCTTGGTTAGTCCCGAAGCGAAAAGCGGAGGATTGCCCAGTTTGTCTACCAAATAGGGTATGGCGCCGATGTGGTCGTAGTGGCCGTGAGTGAAAAGCACTCCCAGAATATTTTTTTCTTTGCCTCTAAGGTAAGAAACATTGGGTATGATATAATCTACGCCGGGCATGCTTTCCTCCGGCATTCTGAGACCCATATCAACAATCAAAATCCTCCCTTGATATTCCAAGAGCATCATATTCCGACCAACTTCGCCAAGACCACCCAAAGGAATTATTCGGAGATTTGATTTTTTAGTCATGTTTTTGATTTTGAGTGAAGCAATGGTGCGGGGTGAAAACCCACATTAAAATAATTGTGCCCAGGGCGAGATTCGAACTCGCAAGCCATTGCTGGCATTAGCTCCTGAAGCTAACGTGTCTGCCAATTCCACCACCTGGGCCTATTTTCTTCCGTATTTGTCTTTGTATCTTATTTCGTCGCCTTCTTCAAATCTTCCAAAGGAAATTTCCAAAATTTTTGCTTGGTTTATTCCTTCTGCTCGGTGTAAATATTTTTTGAGAATAAAAATATATTCTCCTTCGGTTAAAATTTTAGACCGTAGTTTTTTAATATTTTTCCCAGTAGTTACTTTCACTTTTCCAGAAATTATATACCAAAATTCTTCCCGTAATTTATGAGATTGTAAAGACAAACTTCCTCCCTTTTTAATAAAGAGAACCTTTACCGTACAGGGTTTATTATCAACAAACTTAATAAACCCTCCCCAGGGTCGGTTAAAATCTCTTTCAGTTTTTATTTCGCGAGGCACTTTTTTCATTTATTCTTTTTCTTTCTATACCTTTTTCTATTTCAGAGAAGGAGGAACCAACAGCATATTTTGGGTATTCTCCGGCTGGTTCTTTTTTCCATTCGGCTTCATCTAAAATGAAGAGAATTTCTTTGCCTGCTTCAAAAGGCATTGCTCCGGGAATTTTAAACAAAGGTTTTTTAAAATCAAGGGAGGAGGACAAGAAAGATTCGGCAAAATATTTAGAAAGATTTCCTTTTTTTATGGTTTTTCTTTTTGAATCGGAGATAGCGAAATAAAAATTCTGAATGTCCGCAAAAATTTCTCCCTTGGAGCCGGTAATTTTCAAAAACTTCTGGGAGGTTCTGCCTGGTCATCGTTTTTATGTTTTTTTCCAGCTAGGGCTCGAAAGCAAGCTGAAAACTGCTTTCGGGTCTTTAAAACAGGCGAACTTTTTGCCGGGGGATAGCGTTTTTAAAATTGGTGGCAAGTGATTCAATCCCCTAGGAGTCGTTCCTCCGCTTAAAGAGATGGTGAAGACGCTGTTTGTCTTTGTTATTTTTTTTTACTTTCTGAATACCCCCGCCCGCTTAATAAGAGTTTTATTTTGAGAAATCCAATTATAGAGTTTTTTGACGCCTTCTCTCGGAGAAGTTTTCGGCGACCAGCCAAATTCTTTCTCGGCCCTTCTGATATCGGAAATATAAACTTTTTGATCACCTGGTCGCCAGGGTCCAAAAGAATAGTCAAATTTTTTGCCGGTTAATTTTTCCAGTATATCAAATAATTCCCAAATTGAAAGGGAAAACTTGGGCCCTCCTCCGATATTGTAGGCTTTTCCTCGGGTTTTTTTTATGTTTTTGAAAGCCAAATCGTAAGCTTTTAATAAATCATCAACATACAAAACATCTCTAACCTGTTTTCCGTCACCATAAATAGTTACCGGCTTATTAAACAATAAAGCATTACAGAACCAGGCCAACCAGCCCTGTTCTTCAATACCAAACTGATGAGGGCCGTAAATTCCCGACTGTCTGAATACCATCGTATTTAGGCCGAAGATTCTGGCATAGTCAATGGTGTATTGGTCTCCGCACCCCTTGGAACAGCCATAGGGACCATGGAAATCTAGGGGGCGAGTTTCTGAAATTCCTTTAATGTTTTTGTATGCATATCTATTTTTTCTTTCAATTACCGGAACATCCAGCATTTCTCCATAAACTTTGTTTGTTGAAGAATAAATCAGAGACGCTTTTGGGGTGGTCTTTCTCATTGCTTCCAAAACGTTAAAAGTACCCAGAGCATTTATTTCAAAATCTTCCCGCGGGTTGGTCACCGAGGTTACCATGGTGGTCTGGGCCGCCAGATGGAGTATGTGGTCCGGCTTGTACTTTTTGAAAACTTCCAGCAGCTTCTGTTCGTTTCTGATGTCCACCTTTGCAAAGACGAAGTTCTTTTTCGGCTTAAGCCATTCAAGGTTTTGTCTGGCTCCGGCCCGAAAAAGATTGTCCACCGCTATCACTTTGTGCCCCTTTTTCAGATAGTGGTCGGCCGCGTTGGCTCCAATGAAGCCGCAGCCGCCGGTGATGAGAATTTTTTGGAGCATGTTTTTAATATTAATAATTATTATTCCAGTTTTTGATTGCCTCCTCCCATCTTTCAAAGGTTCCGACATCCATCCATTTCCCCCTGAATTTATAACCAAAAAGTTTTCCCTCTTCAGCCAATTTGGGAAAGAAATCGGTTTCTACCATGGCAAACTCGGCATTTTGAGGATAATATTTTCTGATTTCTGGATTCATCACGTAAAGCCCGGAATTAATGTAGGAAGAAGGTGGATTTTGGGGTTTTTCGACAAATTCAATAATTTTGTCTTTTTTTATTCTAGCTACTCCATAAGCCTGAGGATTTTTTACTTTAACCAACCCCACGGTAACCAACGCTTTCTTTTTTTTGTGCCAATTTATCATTTTTTTTAGATTCAGTTCTTTTAACTCATCACCGTTGGAAACCACGATTGGCTCTGAGAACCAAGCGGGGTCTAGGCTCTTTACTAGGGGAGTGAAGGTCCCCGAGGGCTTTGGTTCCACCACCAGCTCTATCTTTTTTCCGGGATAATAAGTGGCTTTCCATTTATAAAAATCCTCCAGATGAGGATACTGAATTCCGACTTTTATATCATCAATTCCGTTTCTCAAATACAATTCGATCAAATAGTTGATTAATGGGGTTTTGCGAACCGGTAGCAAGGGTTTGGGAATTTCGTAAGTCAGTGGCCTTAGTCTCGTTCCCTCTCCGGCCGCTAAAATAAATCCCTTCATAGGGTTTAATTGTCAGTTGTTAATATAACATAAAAGGTTTTAGAAGTAAAGCCAGACAAAACCACCTAGGAAATTCTTAGAAGTCTCCAAGAAACCCCTTGGGGATTTTTGAGGATTTTATTCTTCTCGTAATCTTCGTTTTAATTCCTCGATTGGTTTAACCGGGGTGGGGTCAATTTTATATTCCAGAGCCAACCAATAAGCAGTCCAAAAACCTAAAATAATACTGGAGAAAATTTTTTCCAGAAGAGTTTCGCCCCCCATATCAACAAACCCCACTTTTATTCCCTCTTTTTCAATTAGCTCCTTGGTAATTTTCATTTGTTTTAAAATTCGAGGATGAGAGCCCGTTTTATCTCTCAAAATTATCACATAGAGTTTTTCATTTTCAATTTGCATTTCATTTATTTTCCAAAAGCCGACGATTTCATTATGATTTACCTCCGGAAGATAATTTGTAATAGCCAGGATTTTCGCCGTCTCATTCAAGCTGTTTTTCCAAATCCAGCCGATTTCCCGTAATCTTCGGGAGTTATAAATAATTGGAATCTTCCCGAAAATTTTTTCAGCTATTTTTTTTCCCTGCTTTTCAAGCTTTTCTGGAGCTAGAGAGTCCCCGACCCTTAAAACCTCTTCAATGATTCCTTTGCCCAAAAGATTATGGTTGGCTAGAACCTGAACCAGAGCAGCAAACATTTCCCCCAAAGCCAATCTTGGAGGAACGTAAGGGGGAGGAAGGATGACGCAAGGAGCGTGATGTTTTTTGGAAAGTTCAGCCAACTTCCCTCCGGTAGTAATAGAAATTACTGGCAAGTTTTGATTAATGGCTGTTTGAAAAGAGGACAGGGTTTCTTCGGTATTGCCGGAATAAGAAACGCAAACGATCAAACTTTTGTTGCTAGCTTGAGGGGGGAGGCGGTAGGATTTGTAGACAAACATATCGAGTGGTCGCAAAGTTACCAAAATATCACCGGGTAATCCCGACCCCCCCATTCCGCAAACAATAATATTTTCTGGCGGAGTTAAAAATGACCCTTTTTCCAAAAAAATATTTTTAGCCGCTTCTACCCCAACCTTAAATTGGCCGGGAAAGTTCAAGATAATTTTTCGCATATTTGATTTATCAATTTTCTTTACCGCCATGTCCTTTTTGTTTTTACGTACCATTCTTCAATATTTGACAACCTTTGGGAGGGGTCGGCAATGATTTTGGGTTGCAACCCCTTGATTTTGGGAGAGATCCAATAAAGATAATCTGGGGTGTAAAGGAATAAGCAGGGGGCATCAGCAATCAGAATGTCTTGGAATTCTTGGAGATTTTTAATTCTAATTTCAGAGTCCAAAGTGGTTCTGGCTTCTTCTAAGAGTTTATCCACCTCGCTGTTTTCGTATTTAGCTAGATTTAGCCCCGGATCTTTTATCTGGGAGGAGTGCCAAAAAGGGAAGGGGTCGGGAATGATGCCTAAAACCTCTCCCAAAAGCAGCATTTCGTATTTCCGGGGCTTGATGAAGTCTTTCTCCAGTTGAGAAATGGGATATGTTTTAATTTCCAGTCCTATGCCTATTTCCTGCCATTGCTCTTTGAGGGTCTCTGCCACCTTTTTCAGAATGGGGTCGTCCACGGTCAAGAGAGTGAATTCCAGAGAAGTTTTTTTAGTAGGCTGTAAACAAACTTCATTTAACTTTTCCCGGGTAGTTTTGCCGACAATACCGGTGCCGGATTTAAATCCCCAAGGATCCAGAATGTCTTCTGAATATTTTTCTTGGAAATTGATTACGGCCTCTTTTGTTTTTGGGCCAAAGTAGCCGGTAATTTTTCCTTCCGGATAAATTTTTGGATCTTTGGCCAAGCAAGTTTGCAGGGCGGTTACCTCTCGCCCTTTGCTTCCTTGACGAAGATCCCGACTGAATTCGGTAATATTTATTTCTCTAGTTACTTCCACCCACTCGCCGTCTTTTTTTTCAAAACCCGCTTTTTGAATTAATTCCTCTGCCTTTTGGGGGTTAAAAGAATAGGTTTGTTGGGGATCGGCATATTCAAAAATTCGAGGCAGAATGGGAGAATCAACGATTTCGCCTTTTTGTAAGAGAATTTTTTGTACCAACTCCTTTTTGTTAGCCCCGTAATTAAGAGCTTTCCTTATTTCTTCCTCGGCCAGATATTTGGACTGGTCGGGGTTGAAAAATACGGCAAAGTACCTGGGTAGGTGGAAAGAATATTCTTTGAATGGTGTTTCCTTAAAAAGACCGTAGTATTCGGGCGAGCTTAGGGAAAAACCATCTACTTCCCCCCCTCGGGCCGCTTCTGCTAGTTTTTCCTCCGATTCAAAAAAAATGAAGTTGATTTCGGAAAGATAAGGCTTTGGAGATTTCGTTTCAAAATATTTGTTAAATCTCACCAATTTTAGGGAAGTGATCAAACCTTGGCTGTTTTGTGTCAGGTCCTTGAAGCGATAAGGTCCTGTGCCCACGGGTTTCAGGTTACGGTTGGTCAGGAGGAAGTTCTGAGGAGAAATGTCCTGCCAAATATGCTGGGGCAGAATTTTAAAAGTCAGGCGTTCTTTAAATCCAGCATAAGGATTTTTTAGCTTGAAATAGATCAGGTAATCGTTGATTTTTTCCACCTCCACCCCCAAATAGTTTCCCCGGAGGGGGCTTTTGTAGTCCGGATTTTGAATCGTCTTCAAGGTGAAGATTACGTCGTCGGCGGTTAGTTTTTCTCCGTCGTGCCAGAGAACGTTTTCTTTCAAATAAACTTCGTAGACCCTCCCCTCATCTTTTACTTTTATTTCTTTGGCCAAATCTGGCACTATTTGTCCCTCTGAATCGTATTTGGTCAATCCGGAGAAAATTATTTCCACCAGGTCGCGGTCCACATCGTTGCTGGCAGCGTAAATAGGATTGATGAATCTGGGGGAACCCACCACCCCTTCTGTGTATTTTCCGCCGACCGCCGGCTGCACCTCCGTGTTTTTCACGTACAAGGTGACAATCAAGGAAAAAAAGGAAACCGTGAAGATTCCCAAGAAAACCAAAAAGACGATTCTTTCTTTTTTGCCGAGTACTTTAAAAAGCTGAGCCCACTGTTTTTTTGAGGGCCATCTTTTAAAAACTTCCAATTGCCAATTGCCAATTGTCAATTTCATTATTTATATAATAAGGTTGGCTAAGGCGGAAAGCACAAAAAGACAGCCTGCCGTTATCGTAGCCCAGAATATTTTCTTCTGGATTCCCCTTCGGGTGGCATAAGCTCCGCTCTCTTGGCCGAAGGCCGAACCTAAGGCGGTTCCTCTTTGTTGGAGGAGAATCAGAACCATGAGAACAACCGAGATTGTGATTTGAAAAATTGACAGAAAGTTTTGCATATGTATTATTCTTCAGATCTTTTCCTTTTCGGGAAAAGGAGGGGCATAATAAAACCCAGTCCCCATAACAGAAGAGCGGTCCAAACTAGGGGAAGGAGGCCGGCAATGACCAACTCTTTGAACAAAATGTCCACTAGCCAGATAATCCCCATGTTTATTACTAGGCCGAAAAGCCCGAAAGTCAGCATCCTTAGAGGGCTGGTGATGAATTTCAGAATCGGCTTTATGAAAAAATTTATTAACCCCAAGATTAACCCCGCTATTAACAAATCTTTCCAGGAGCCCATAAATTCTACTCCGGCAATAAAAAGACTCGCCAACCAAATTCCCAGGATTCCGGAGATAATGGTGATCAAAAGCTTTTGCATAACTTTATGATAGCAAATAATGTTTATCCTAGCAAATGCTTTTTTCTTAATTGATGGTGATATTTTCGCGCAAATCTGTGGGCTTCGTCTCGCAGCTGCAAAATTAAATTGAAAACTTCTCTGGGTAAATTTTTCAAAAGAACTGGTGCTTCCAGATTTTTCATATATAGCTCATTTTTCCTTTTAGCCAAAGCCAAGACGCCGATTGAGGATAATTTGGCTAATTTAGGCTGATTTAAAATATTTATTGCGGCGTTAAGCTGGGCTCGGCCGCCGTCAATCAGAATTAAATCGGGCAGGCCCCATTCCGGATGGTTAAACCTTCGTGATAAAACTTCTTTCAGCATTGCCACGTCGTTCGGCTCAGCCGCCCCT
>Ga0190360_1000430_pt1 | contig 24061 bp, 21 predicted proteins | sample 48721834_MG_FD_161271 | JGI IMG/M metagenome (GOLD analysis project Ga0190360, IMG submission 161271) | Hydrothermal vent microbial mat bacterial communities from Southern Trench, Guaymas Basin, Mexico - 4872-18-3-4_MG | ecosystem: Environmental > Aquatic > Marine > Hydrothermal vents >... | reverse complement strand
GCCTAAACTCAGGATTGGCTGTACACTCCCTTCCACAACGTAATTCGAGCAGTCCAGCTGGTCTGTGCCAAACCCGCTCGCTCCTTCGCATTTCAAAGGAAGGCCGTTGAAGTGGAGCGTTATGTTGTCCTGAACCTTCATCAGCTCGACAGTGTAATCCTCCAGATGTTTTGCCGGCAGGAAGTCTCCGTAGCTCTTGTAACCGTCCTTGTACACATGAAACTCCGCCAAGCCGCAGGGAATCGCTCCTTCCGCCACTCCGTTCATGTCAGTTCTCCCTATATCGCATACATCAAACATGACGTCCGCTCCTTCCACAGGATTCCCGTCCGTGTCCTTCACCGTTATCTTGGCTGAGCATTTCGCGTTGTTCACGCACAGGTCCATGTAATCACTTTCGCCGGTTTCAATCTCAAAGGCCGAACAGTTCCCCGTCATGGAGTTCGTTATATCGGCCATGACAGCGAATTTGAAGGGCTGGTTTGTCAGGGGGTCTTCAACCTGAATTACAACAGGGTAACTCACAGTATAGCCGACCGCGTAAGACTGCATGCAAATCGGAACGAAGGGCAGAACAGGTGTGGGGTTCACTATTAACGGATTGGGAGAAAAGAAGAACTTCTGGTTGAGCTCGGAGTCCCATTCTCTCGGGTATTCGAAGTAAACATTAAGGTCAGGATACATCTTTCCCCCAACTGTGTTTATCGGTGAAAAGCAGTTGTTGTTAACGGACCTCAGAGGCCTCTCGTTCCACAGGACCTGGGAAACGGTAAGCGTTATGAACTTCTTCATTGCAGGCAGGAGGTCAGACCTCTTCTTCATAAACATGTTCCCGCAGCCTGTCTGAATACCGAAAGGATGAATCCAGTCCGGTGAATCCGGGTCCGTCGGTGATTTCAGTATGCATTTAAGGAGGGCGGTCTCGAATATCCTTCCTTCCGTGTTGTCGTTGACGAAATTTTTGCTGAAATCGAGGATGTCGTAGAGTTTGGTGGGTATCGTGACTTCGTAGGGCTGCGGTATGCTGTAGTCTGTTATGGTTGTCGGCAGGTTGACCCTAACGCGCATGCTGTCCTTGAATATGTCAACGTCCACATCCATCTTCGAGAAATCAAAGTTGACCTTTTTTTTCGCGAACTCCTCTTCGTTTTTGAGGTTGGTTCTCAGATAGGAGGCCACCCCGTCCTTTATCTCGCTCTCCACATCCGGTATGTTCACCTGGTCGCATGCCTGCCACACAGGAACCTCAAACATACCAAATTTAACAGTAAGACCCTGTGGGTTGAGAGTTCCTCCCTGCTCGTATATGAGTTTCATCCGCTCCTTGAGCCCTGTTTTGATAAGGTTGTTCACGGAGTCCTTCACGGTCTTCGCCTCTTCGGAAATGCCCGTGCCGACCGGAGGCGTGACTGATGTCTGCTGCACAGCAAGAATCACAACAATAAGAACGACCAGTATCACGGCAGCTATCGCAACGAACTCGACCTGCCCTTTCAGAAACCTCATACTATAATATTTCACCTTATCACTTATTAATTTATTATATACAGGTTTCATTCCGGTAGTAGAGCCTATAGTCCACTGTTTGCTGCACGCCGTCGATTGTGTAGCTTAGAAGGAATGTGTAGTGGCTCGAGGGATTATAGGCGGGATTTGTTCTGAATATGCTGTCCACCGAGTACGGACCGTATTCACCTTTCAGGCTATCAAAAACCAATGTTCTGCTGAAAGGTCTTCGGAAATTCTGGATGTTCAACCGTGAAGCGAAATTCTCTGTCTGGTTCAGCTTTTCGAAATCGTATTTTATGGTGAGCCTGTCTCCCTTGCAAACTTCGTCATCGTAGTTGAGAATCCCTGTCCTGCTCGATATGAAGTACAGACTGGCCTGGTCTGCTGCAATATCCGGGTGGAGGAGGTTATGCACCCGGGCATTTACCTGGGCCATGGCCATCGCAAGAAACGTGTTTTGCATATTTTCCATGTAATCTGCCACGGCAACCTCACTTTTTAGCATAAGGTTTATCTGTTCCCTTCCCAGCGTTATTGCCTGCTGAGCCATGGTAACCGAAATGCTCAGTATTTTGACGTTGGCAACAACCAAGAGAACAGTCACCAGGTATTTCAGAGGGCCTGTCAGCTTTGTTAGCCATGTGCATATATAGGTAACAAAGCCGGGTGCAATTGTTTTGTCAACTATGAAAGCCAGAAACATGCATGCATATCCCGTCCATCCCGATTTGATGGCATCCCAAAAGGTTTTGCCTAAACAGGGGGCAAACGATTTAAGATAATCGAATATGTTGTCCGGTATGTCCAATTCTGTGTTTATGCGTCCGCCTTCAAAATCATCAATGTTTGCTATTTCCTTCTCAATTGCCTTGATGGCAGCCTCACCAATGCATCCTATCACGCCTGGTCCTGCATTCATGAATATCCGGAGGACCTCATCCTGGATAGTCTTAAGCGCCACAAATAGCGTTTTCCCAAATTTGTTGACGGTCTGAAGGAATTGCCCTGTTGAAGATGCGATTCCCCTGAAGATATCGCCCACAATCCCGGGAAGCGTTCTTCCGTAAAGGTTCGACATCTTGTTGAGCCATTCTATTTTGTTGAGCTGGTCGTAAAGATTGACAAGGCTGCAGCATCTGTTGAAGAAATCAACCCATCGCGCAGCCTTCTCAAAACGCTCTTTCCATGTCCGTGCATTTTCAAGGCTCTTCTTGCTGTCTTCGAGCGCCTTCTTCGCATCCACAAAGTCGTGTATGAGCTTCCCGCGCATGGTGACTTTGGTGGTTCCTGAAAGTGTCTTGTAGTAGTTTATGTGCTTTATCTGCATGGAGAAGTTGAGGTCCCTGAAACCTGTTGTGGTTCCGCTCCCGGAGGGCATGGGCAGTTCGTCTTTGGTGATGAAGACCATGCATTCATAGCTGTCGTATCTCATCCGCTTGCAGTATGTATCCGTTTCGTTTCCGTCGCCAAGGGAATAAGAAAAATCAAAGGCCTTTATGTATTTCGGGGCGTTGCCTGTTATCCTCACGGATATGTTCTGGCTGGGGTTGACGGGTATGCACGTTCCTTCTTCGTTTATAATATTGCATTCGAGCGTGTCAATATCCTCTATGCTGAGGCCAAGATTCAGCTTCTGGCTGAACACGTTCGTTTCGAAGGTATCCGAGACCCTGTAGCCACCGTTTCTTGCAATAATCTCAAGGGGGACAGAACCCCTGCTGCAGTCAGGGAAGAACAGGCTCGGTATCGTTAGTACGCACATGTAAATGTCGTTTTTCCCTTCCGGCCTGAAATCGCCTTCCATTGTCAGCTCGCATTCTATGAGTTCTGAATACTCGGCTGAATTGTTTATTCTCAGGGACCACTGCGTCTCTCCGGGGAAAACCTCTGTGTGCTCGAGGACAACAGGAACGTCCGCTATACTTCCAGTAAGGCAGTTTATCTTTGGAACAGGCTGGGGGGGATAAACCGCATAGAAGTCTATCCTCATGCCCGGCTGTATGCCCGGTTCTGTCAGCACGAAAGGTTTGAAATCAGAGACCCTGTAAGAACCTGTATCTGTCTCCACTTCAAAGGACAGTTCAAACCTGTTGTCTGTTCTGCCCATGGGGCAGGGGATCAAAGAAAGCGTGTCCTCTAGGTTGAGGTGGCAGGAAATCTCTTCGTTGCTTATGAGGTTCGTCGTGGGGGTGCAGAGAATTGCGGATGATACGTCATATTTTTTATTCGAATTTGCTATGTCAACCACATACGCTTCCATGGAGGTGATATTGGAGGACGGCGGGATGTTCTCTATGAACGCCCGGAAGTTCATGTAATCCGAAGACTGACAGTTGACGGGCTTCAGGTTATCCACTATTTTCAGGCGCGGCTCGAAGATGCTCATCCTTATTTTTTTCGCTCCTGAAAGACTACCCGAAATGCTGTCCCCTATCACATAGCCGTACACAAAAGGGATGGAAAAAATCAGGTAGCATGAAATGAAAATGGAAAGCGTAAGAACATGTTTTTTGGGCATACAGTAATTATTTTGTTTCTGTTGTTTTTATTTTAAATCTTGAATGGGGCCTAACTCTTATAAAACATGTGGCACAATATTAAGAATATGTCAAAACCTTCAAAGGCGAAAGGCGGGAAAAAGACAGCGGGTAAGGAGGAATTTGACAAGATAAAGGAAGAGAAGAAGAGGCTGGAGATAATCAAAAAGTTCACCAAAGAGATTCTGAAAAAATACGGCCCTGCGATTCGTTCCGTTGTCCTCTTCGGTTCCAGCGCCCGCGGTTCATGGCACAAGGAAAGCGATATAGACATCTTCATAATAATAGATGACACCAAGCAGAAAATAACGCCCAACGTGAAAGAACAGATGGAAGAGGACTTCGATGAGATAGCAAAGAAGCTTTCAGATAAACTTTCTGTCCAGCAGCCCTATCTGCTCACGGAATTCTGGAACATGGTAAGAATCGGACATCCTATCGTCTTCAATTTCATACGCGAAGGTGTTCCTGTTTTTGACAAGGATATATTCCTCCCCATAAAGCGTCTGTTACAGATGGGGGAAATCAAGCCGTCAAAGGAAGCAGTTGAGAAGTACATAGACCGGGCACCCAAGCGGATAAAGAGAGTGGAAAACGCGAAGATGTATATGGTGGCCGAAGATTGCTATTATGCAATGCTTGAGAGCCTTCAAGCAGTGCTGATGTTCCTGGGGAAAACTCCTCCAAGACCTTCTGATGCTCCGGAGGCGATGAGGAAGACGCTGGTTGAAATGAACCTCGTCAAACCCGAGTATGCAGACTGGCTGGAGGGCGTGATAACTGCGAGAAAGAACATAGAGCATAAAAAAATGAAAAAAATCTCAGGCAGCGAGGTCGACAAATGGATCGAGCGCTCGAAAAAATTTGTGAAGGAGATGCAGAAGACGCTCGTGAGGGTTGAGGTTCTCAAGAGGGAAAACCTGATTGAAAAATCGTATGCCATCATGGCCGAAACCATACTTACGCTTTTGAAATCCATGAACAAGATGCCCAGGAAAGGCGAAAGCATAGGCAAATACTTCGAGGAGCATATTGTTAAACCGGGCCTTGTTTCGGACAAATACCTCGAGGTTTTCAACGAACTGGAGAAGATGAAGAAGATTGTGAAAGATGGGAAGATACTTGATCTTTCAAAGCAGGACATACTCATGCACAGGGAATACGTCCGTAAGTTCATAAGAGAGGCAGGAAAGGTCCTGAAAGGCAAAATCAAAACCTAGTTTTTAACATTTTTAATATTTTTTCCACTACCTGTTCTATCTCGAGATTCGTGGTGTCAATGACAATGTCGTAATGCGACCTGTTCATGAAATCCTCGATTCCGTAGTATTTTTTGTATCTCATCCTGTCGTTTTCTATCCTTTTTTTCAAGGCTCTCATTATCTCTTTGACACTTTCCTTTCTTTTCTCATCAGGCCGCTGGTTCTCGAATATTCTCCTTGCTCCTGTTTCCAGGTCAACATCCAGAAATATTTTGACTGATTCAGGAATGAAATGGAATCCCAGTCTGCTTTCGATGATAAGATTGTCCTCTTTCTCTCCGAGCTCTTTCTGGTATTCATCAACCTCTCTGTCTGTCCATTCCTCCTTCATGCCTATCTCATTCAGCTGGTCGATTGTCAGTCCCCTTTCCATTGCCATTCGCCCTCTGAGATCACCGATCGAATAGAATTTGAAGCCGAGTTTTTTTGCGAGGAGCTTTCCAACGGTTGTTTTTCCAGAACCCGGAAGGCCGGAAATCGATATAATCATCTTACCATGTCCCCCAGTTCCTGAAGTATATCCAATATATCTTTCTCCCTGTTGGGCGTTTCGAATATCAGGGTCCCCCTTATGTTCAGTGCCTGAACGGATTTTATCAGCTGCTCAAGCTTCATGTCCGAACGCGAAAGCGGGAGGTGCTGTATGGCACCGGAGGGGCCGTATGATATGCCCGAAAAAATGAAAAAAGCCTCCTTCAGCCAGTATTGACCTATTTCCGACCGAACGCTGTCGAGTATCCTCCTGAAATCATCTTCGCTCGTTATCGCTCCCGAGCTTCTTGCGTGTATGTGTGCCCAGTTGAGGATCGGCTCCGTCTTGGTGGTTCTTTTGACAATATCGATCACGTCCTCAATCGAACCGAGCTCGCTGAGCGTTCCCGTGGTTTCTATGCCTATCCTTGTTTTTATCCTGAGTTCGTTGACTATCTCGTTTATCTTGTAAACAACGAGTCTTAGCGCCTGATCCTGGGGCATCATTTTATAGAAGGTGGGGTGAAGTATGAGAGAGCGGGCATCCATAACATTCGCGACATTACAGAATATCTTCAGTTCGTCATCCAGTCGCTGGTCCTCCGGGAGGGCATGGTTGTGTATCGAAAGCTCGATGTTGTACTTGGAAGCGATGGTCTTGATTTTCAGAAGATGCGTGTAGTGTTCCTTGTATAGGTCAGAAGTGTCATTTATGCCTGTGAAAAGTTCCCGGGGAAGAAGCAGGGCCTTGAAACCTATCTTGTAGAGGTCCTCGAGGACTTCCATGGTCTCCTGCGGGGTTTTTACAATAGGTATTTTTGAACTTCCATAGGCTATACCTATCCTCATGCCAAGTCTTTCCTGAATCTTGAGGCTCTTCTTTCTGATTAGCATATTAATATATAGGGGAAGAATATAGAAAAACATGATGGTGTTGTTCCCTGCTTCTGCGATGCCTTTATATGCGAAACCGGACAATTAAATTATATGATAGTGAAGGAGATAATGACCACGGATGTCAAGACGGTGGAACCGGACATAACCGTTCAGGAGGCAGCCAAAAAAATGGTTGATGGCGGGACAAAATTTCTCATAGTAACGAAAAATGACAAGCTCGTGGGGATAGTGACTGAATGGGACTTTGTCAAGAAGATCGCATCGGAAGAAGAGTTTAAGGAAGATGCGAAATTAGAATCCATAATGACAAGCGATGTGATAGTGGCGGACCCTGAAACAGACATAGGGGAAGCAGCTGCCATAATGTCGAAAAACAACATAAGGAAGCTGCCCATTGTCAGGGGTAATGTTTTAATAGGGGTGGTTACAGCGATGGACATTCTCGCGGCAGAACCCAAGATGATAGAGAAGATAAGCAATCTTATTCTTACCACGAAAAGATCCAAACCCGTTGCCGGTTAGAGCAGCGAGAATAACAACATAACAGACCCAGAGATTAAAGGGATGGTGAGGTTGTCGTTGATCTTGGGAAGGAGTTCTGCGAATGCCGCTGCCAACGCCCCTGCGAATGAAAGGACAGGGTTTACGAAGAACATCCCTGCAACGAACGAGCTTGTGAGCAGGGCAAGCGAGCCTTCCAGGGTTTTTTTCTTTACTATCTTATGTCGGCCGAATTTTACCCCTATCAGCGTTGAAAGCGAATCGCCCACCGCCAGCATGCAGCAGGCAGCGGAGGCTATGTTAAAAGGGAAAAGCAAGAGGGCAAGAGCACAGGAGAAGTAGAACCAGAACGCCCCCTGGAACGGAGCGCGAAAATACTCTTCTCTTTCGAATCTCATTGCAAAGTCCCTGAATTTGTTTTCGAGCCTCTTTATGAAATGCGTCAGCTTTCTTTCCTCTCTCCTTATGTAAAGAGAATATGAAAGGAAAAAAAGGGCTATGAGCAGGAAGTAGGTTATGGTTATCTCCTTTGGGATGAACTGAGCAAGTATTATGAAGAGCAGGCCGGATAAATGGATAAACTGTCTGGGCAGTTCCGTCCTCATGGTATCACTTGAAATATAATTAGTTTCTGTAATAATAATTAAAAATGAATCCCAATTTTTTCGCTGCCAAATTTTCCAATAAGCAGAAAAGGCTGTGGGAGGCCTTCGTGTTTCTGCTGAAAGTCATTGTCTTCTCCATACCCCTTTATATCATTTTAACCTTCCACAGCATTCTCTACCCACTGCAGGATATTGTGAGCCAGAACGTCTATTATGTTCTCGTGTTGTTCGGTTTTGATGTCGTAAGGAACGGCTTCCTTTTGAATATCCATGGAGGGAACCCGTTCGTTTTTATTGTATCCGAGGACTGTACGGGATGGAAATCCATGCTGTTTTTAACGGCCCTCATGCTTGCAATACCAAAGGTTGCGTGGAAAAAGAGAGCGGCGGGCATCGTGTTTGGAATCCCCATCGTCTACCTAGGGAATCTGCTGAGAATTTTGCTCATAGTCAACGTACAGCAGGCATACGGAATCGAATTCGCCGGTGTTGTTCACGACTATCTTTGGCAGGCAGGTTTAATTTCACTGGTCCTTTTGACATGGGTTTTGTGGCTCACCTGGGCAGGAAAGATAAAAATGAAGTTTTTAAAAGATAAAAAACGATAAAAATACAATTACATATGGGTTTTGGCATGAACGAGGAAATTGTTGGTTTGATACCCGCAGCAGGAATCGGAAAGAGACTCTATCCATTCTCCAAGGCCGTCCCAAAGGAAATGTATCCCATATTGGGGAAGGCTGTGATAGAGCACAGCATCGAAAACCTGAAGCTCGGGGGTGTGGACAGGATATACGTAATTGTAGGATATCAGAAGGGGGCGCTGATGGATTATATAGGTGACGGCTCCTTTTTTGGTGTTAATGTGGTCTACCTCTATCAGTTGAAAAGAATGGGCCTCGGTCACGGTGTCCTTCAGGGCAAGGGGTGGATAGACACCACATTCGTAACGCTGCTCGGGGATTCCTTCATAGAGCCCAAAGAGGAAATAAGGGAACTCATAGACTATCACAAGGAGGAAAGACCCATCGCAACCGTGATGCTTTTTGAGGTGGAGGACACCTCTGGCTACGGAATAGTGAAATTCAAGAGTTTGGACAAGGGAAGGGGGGAAATAGAAAGTATGGTAGAGAAACCGACAAGGGAAAAGGCCAGACAGCTGAAAACCAACGGAAAATTCTACGCCATCTGCGGGGCGTACGTCTTCGAACCGAAAATTTTCGAATATCTGGCAAAGACCAAACCAGGCCTTAACAACGAAGTTCAGCTGACGGACGCGATGATGCTTGCCATAAGCAACGGGGAAAGGGTTAACGGTTACGTTCTTAAGGGGAAATACATAGATATAGGTAAATGGAAGACCGTTCTAAGGACCGAAAAGGAACTTCTTAACAAGCTGGATATCGATTCCTACATAGAAGAAAGGGAAAGTGTCATGGACAAGGTAAAGAGGCAGGAAGAGAATGAAAAATAAGGTTATTCTTGTGACGGGTGGCTCCGGCTTTATTGGTTCTCACCTCATAGACAGATTGGTAGGCAAGAACAAGGTAATATGCGTGGACAACCTGTCAACGGGGAGCCGGAGGAATGTGGAGCATCATGAAGGGAAAGAGAATTTCGTGTTCATAGAACATGATGTCAAGAAACCGCTTAAACTGAAAGAAAATGTGGACCAGATTTATCATCTTGCATCGCGCGCGAGCCCTGTTGAATTTGAAAAGTTTCCGGTAGACATTCTTATGACGAATTCCTTGGGGACGTACAACATGCTTGAACTCGCGAAAAAAGACGGGGCTAAACTGCTCTTTGCCTCCACCTCCGAGGTCTATGGAGATCCTGAAAGGCATCCGCAGGACGAGAATTACTGGGGTAATGTGAACTCCGTGGGTTCGAGATCGTGTTACGATGAAAGCAAGAGATTTGGAGAATCTCTTGTATACTCGTATCAAAGAAAATACGGGACAAAGGTGAGCATAGCCAGGATATTCAATACCTATGGACCAAGGATGCGCTCGGATGACGGGAGGGTTGTCCCCAATTTCATAAGCCAGGCCCTGAAAAATGAAAGCGTAACGATATACGGGAACGGAAAGCAGACAAGGAGCTTTTGCCATGTAAGCGATATGGTTGAGGGTTTGATGCGTTTGATGAACACTGATTACACCAAACCGGTCAACCTGGGGAATCCTAATGAAATAAGCATACTGAAACTTGCAGATTTAATAAAAGAGTTCACTGCTTCGACTTCTGAAATTGTTTTCAGACCCCTGCCTGAAAATGATCCCTTGAAGAGGAAACCGGACATAACACGGGCAAAAAGGGTTTTGGGGTGGGAACCAAAAGTCACACTCGAAGAGGGGATGAGAGAGACTGTCGAATGGTTCAGGGAAAATAAAAATTAGGAAGGTATGAAATCCCTGATGCTCGTTTTGTTTACCAAAAGGAAAATTACAACGAGCGTTCCGAATGAGAGGTATACGAATGCCCTGTAGACAAGGCTTATTGTTATCGCCACGCCAAGCGGGGTGCCTGAAAGTGTCAAGAGGTAGGCAAAAACAGCCTCCCTCGCCCCCAGTCCTCCCGGAAGGAAGGAGAATGTTCCCATCAGCCAAGAAATGGTGACTATTATCAAAACATGGAGGAAGGGGAGTGGATAGCTGAACGAAAGCAGGAGGAATGACTGGCTGCATGTTTCAACAAGCCACGCCGTTACCGAAAGCACAAGTGTTATCGAAAGTACGCTCTTCTTGTATGCAACCTTTGCTCTTTCAAAGTCCTCAAGCTTCCCCGTAATTTTAGATGATATCCCTTTCGGAAGTATTCTTAAAAATGGTTTCATTATCCTTGGCCTGAGAACCAAAATTATCACTGCTATTATTATCATGGTGCTCAAAATGAGAAAGTGTGAGAAGCCCTGAAGGTTCAGAATTATGTATACGCCGAAAACTACTATGACCAAAAGTATAACCAGGTCAAAAACCCTCTCGACAATTATAGAACTCAGTGGTCTGGTGAAAGAGCTTTTGTCTATCCTCTTTATCCAGTACGTCCTCACCAGTTCCCCGCTTCCTATGGGCATGAACTCGTTCGTGAGCTGGCCAACAAAGTAAACCAGAGAAGATTTTTTGAAGCCGCATCCGCTGACTCTTTTCAAAAGGAAGTTCCATCGGAAATCCTTTATCATCATGGTTAAAATCATTATAAGGAACGAGGTGAAAAGCAAATGGGTGTCCGCACGAGAAGCGGCCTTCAGAACATCATTTATTCCAACATTGAGTACGAGTATTATCAATACGCATAAACCTATTATGAAGGGTATGACACGTTTCATCATCTAAATTATTAGAATGTAGAGAGTTAAAAAAACCATCAAAATCCATACCATCATACCCACGATTGTCTGTCTGTCCCTGAATACCTTTTCAGGGTGTCTTGCTATTTCTGTTTGTGCGATAGTGAGGTAAAGGTAACGGAATACGAGAAAGGTTACGACAGGTATGGTCAGCATCATAAGATAACCTTCTGCCGCCAGGAAAGAGTACATGGCATACGAGAGGAGAAGCGTGGCGGCCGAAGAAGAAACTGCAATGTCCGTCAGCTCTTTCGTGTAGTATTTCAGGACCTTTCGCGTGTTTTCCGCCTCCCTGCCAAGAAGAATTATATCACCTCTTCTCTTGCAGAGCGCGAGAAACAATGCAAAGAAGAACGTGCAGACAATCAGCCAGGGGGAAACATAAACATTTATTATAACGGCCCCTGCAACCGCCCTTATCACGAAATTCAGGGATATGACCGTAACGTCCGCAAATACCACGTCCTTAAGGAAAAATGTGTAAAACTGCGTCAAAATAAAAAAAACGAGCAGAAATACGAAAAACCAGAAGTGAATAACGTACGCGGTCCCTAGGGAGACGAGAAGCAAAACCATCGCCAGTATGAACGCCCTGCCCCTGCCAACCCTTCCGCTGGCGATCGCTCTGTTCCTTTTTTCAGGGTGCTTCCTGTCTTCCCTGAAATCCTTTATGTCATTTACTATGTAGTTCGCTCCCGACACGAGGCAGAAGAGGATGAAGCCAGTAATGAGAATCGGGTAAAGCGAAAAATCCAAGAACTCCTTTGCGAACACTATGCCCAGAAATACGAGAAGGTTTTTATACCACTGGGAAGGTCTGACCATTCTCACGTAATCGCTCAACATTTTACCTACTCTAAATTATTGACCGGTTCCTTTAAATGCTAAAATCTCGCTCTGGTGAAGTTGTGGTAAAAACATCCCCTGTAATGCATGTTCATTGCGTATTTTTCACCCGAGCAGTTGAGACGGGATGGGAAGGATACGCCCGCCTGTTCACATTCGTACACTTCCCTGTCTCTTAGTTCAACGTAGGCCTCTGTTTTGTCATAGCATATTTTTTCGCCTTTTAAGTGATAGTAGCCGTCGTTCAGGGGCAGGAAGGCCTCTCCGTTGTTGTTGGACCTGACCTTGTAGAGCATGTCTCCGTTCTCATCGAAAACTTGAATTAAAACACCTTCAATGGGTTTCCCGTCCCCGAGTGTTTTCAGGAAAGTCACGTTGTTCATGAATTCATCCTTTATTCTGTACAGGGAGCAGTTACATTCCTCGAATTGCCTGATCTTCTGGAAATGATCTTTCGAAATATTTGCATTGTTTTTGTATATGTAATACACCGAACTCCTCATCATCCCGTCCAGGATGTCATGTGCCTCGCTTCCCCATACCAGGGGGTCCGAATACTTTCCTGTAAAGTACCTTATCGCTGCATAATCGTAATCGGATACTATAACACCGCCGTCATCTCTTATTCCCTTCAGATATCCCCACATTTTCCAGTCAGAAGGCCAGTGGCCGTCATTTGTGACAACCGAAAGGCTGGAGAATGACTGTACTGCAACGACCAGAACAGAAAGCAACACCAATATTTTTTGCGGCTCTGTGTGTGTCATCCGGCCGATTTTTTTCGAGATTTTGAAAAGCCCGTAGACAGATATGAAAACCGCGGCAGGGAAAAGGGCATTTATCAGTCTTGATTCTTTGTATGCAGGGAAGCTGAAGAACGCGATAACCACCAAGAACCACATCAGCGGAAGAAGAAGTCTTTTTTCCCTCTTTATTGCCATGAATATCAGACCTGCTGAAAAAAGGGCAACAAAAGCCACGGAAATTGTTTCGTGAAGGTTGAGTATGTAGTAATACCAGGGCGTGCTTACGACTTTGCTTGCCCATGGTATGTCCCCTCGTATGTGTTCAACCCATATTGCAAGTATGCCCGGTCCCCTGTTCACAAGCTTGTATATCATGTACGGAAAATAGACCAAGAAGGCAATGATGAGAGAGAGTATAGCCTTGCCGACAAGGTGGAGATTGACATAGGATGTCCTCTCACCGATTCTTATCACCTTGGAAGAAAACACAAAGATGAAAAAGGATATTGGTATCACCAGAAGTATCACCACTTTCGCGAGCATCCCCAGACCCAGCAGCAAACCGAAGAAAACCCAGTCCCTTGTTTTTTCCTTTCTTGCTCCCAAGAGCAGGAAGTAAAGCGAAGCTGTGAAAAAAAAGTAAATCATTGTTTCGTGAAGGACGCGGTTGCCCCAAACCCAGAATGCAGGGCTTACGCCAAACAGGACCGCGCTCAGCCTTGCGAAATTTCTGTCGAAAAGCTCATTTCCCAGCTTGTATACAAATACGACTGAAAGGAAGGCGAACAGGAGAACAACGATCTGGCCTGCCGTATATAGCGAAATTCCGGAAAGACTTGTGAAAGAGACCGCGTAATAAAAAAGCGGGGGATGTTTGTAGAAATTCAGACCGAAGTATGTGGGGATCCCTCTTTCCAGGATTTCATCGGAAACCACGAGATTTCGCAGCTGGTCGTACGTGTATTCGTATTGGTCGAAGGTTGCTGCCAGCATGAGTGTTATTATTAGGGCTATCCATATGCACTCGAACTTTTTATCGAAAATTTTAAGTTTCATGCTGTATTTTAAAAAAGGAAATCTAAATTTAATAAATATCTAAATATTCAGGAATTATTCGGGTGGGAAATGATGTTGGGTGTCCTTTTATTTTTCTTGTTAACCTTTTCTTCAAGCATTTTAATTCAGAAGTTTATAAATTCGAGAATTAAACTTGACATCCCTTTATTTTTTGGGGTTTTCTTTTATATGGGAATTCTATCTTTCATACTCTCTACTGTAAGTTTTTTTGCTGATGTACGCCCACTTTTTTCTGTAATAACGTTGTTGTCTTTCATGTCCATTCCCATACTGCTCTATGCTAATCGAGTTTCTTTCAATTCATTAAAAAAACTGAATCACATGAAAGATGCCTTCAGAAACAGGTATTTATTTTTAATTTTACTTTTTGTCATACTCTCGCTGTTGCACAACACATTTTTTGAGTATGGAGGATTTGATGGCGAAAATTATCACATACCATTCTCTTTCGAAATTCTGAAAACAGGAAAATACGATATAATTTTCAACGAAAGGAACTCCCAGGATTTTCTCTATAAGTTTAAGGTTTCATTGTCATCGGGTTTTGAAAGTTTCACGGCGTATGCCATGAGTTTTGATGAAAAAATATACAAAATATTTCCTGCCTTTGAGTATTTTATTTTCATTGTTACAGCATTCTACTTCACTCGGTTGTTTGCAGACAAAAAAAATCGATCTTTGGCGTGTTTGCATTATCTATAACACCAGTGATAGTCTATCACAGCATTATGAATTTTATAGATCTCATAAATCTTTCCTTTGTAATAGCAGGTATATACTATTATCAACTTTTTTGTAAACATAGTAAAAAGAGTTTGATCGTTTTAAGTTCATTCATGTTAGGATTTGCAGGTGTGATAAAAAACATATCCCTTGTTTATATTCTTTCTTTCCCTATTTTATTTTTAACAACCAAACAAAATTCAAAAAATAAGATCAAGCTCATTTTCATATTTTTAGTAATTTCCTTGTGTATTCTCTCTGTTAATGTTTTCACAAAATTTGCAGTTATGGGACCAGAAGGAGTAATGATAACGCATAGTTTTAACAAAGATGCTAATGCAAATTTACTAACCACCACTAGTGGTTTATTACGCTCCACTTTCAACATAGGAGCATCGGCAGATATCACACCCTTTTTTTATCTGGGTATCATGGCCCTTTTAATTCTTAACAAGAAAATATTACTGGATATAAAGGAATATTCAATCATATCCTTTTTTGTTTTCATACTCTTGCTATCATATTTAAAAATTTCAGAATTTGTGATTTCTGTGATTGTTGTAAGATCTTTTTATGTATTAATAAGTGCCATAAGCGTTCCATTCTTTATTGTTTATTTTTATTCCAAAAGGGTTTTTAGAAGATTTTCTATCATGGTGTTGGTGTTATTTTTTGTTTATTCTTTGTTAATATTTTACGCAAGGAGTGATTTAAACAGCAATGTTAACATTGTCATCCACGATTTTAAAGATGTTATTTATCCAGTGGGCGACACCACAAAAATATTGCTCAAAAGCTCAACCATCAGACCGGGCATTATCTATACAAAGTACCCAAGTGAAAAATTTATAATAGGAAATGATGTTAGTCAGCCGGACTTTATGGTGCTGGAAAACAACGTGTCTGATATACCTGGTTGTAAATCAATATACGATAAAACCATTAAAATAAACTTGCCTAGAGAAGAAAGAAGAATAAAAATCTATAGATGTAATATGGGCCAATGAGCCTGTAATTTATAAATTTTCAGAAACATTTCTCTAATATGCCTGGATCGAAAGTGTTCGCAGTCCGCACGTCCCCTCAGACTGTGCTGAAGGACTACGGAAGATTGATGAAGATTTCAAACTACAGGAAAGTTCTGCCCAGAAGAAAAAAGCTGATATTGAAACTCAACCTTTCATGGAGCCTGTTTTTCCCTGCATGCTCAACACCTCCATGGCAACTCGAAGGCGTGCTAAACGTTTTGAAAAAAGACGGTTATAAAATAATGCCTGTTGAAAACCAGACCGTTGTGACACACCCATGGAAGGGCGTTTACTACAACAAATGGCTGCCCATCCTGAAAAAATTCAGACTCAACTTCATCCAGCTTACAGATGTTGAATGGATTCCGTACAGGCCAAAGAGCGAAACGCCTGCAATGAACGAGCTTTTTGGAGGGAGGCTCATCATTCCAAAGATGTTTATCGATGCGGGCGTGCTCCACCTCCCGACGTTCAAAACGCACGGACATACGACAACAAGCGGGGCAATGAAAAACGCTTTTGGCGGTCTGATTCCAAAGTACAGACATCACTCCCACAAGATAATACATGAAATCCTCGTAGACCTTCTCCAGATACAGAAGGAAATACATTCGGGCATATTCGCTGTGATGGACGGTTCTGTCGCCGGCAACGGGGCAGGACCGAGAACCATGAAACCCGTAGAAGCGAACGTCCTGCTCGCAAGTGAAGACCAGGTAGCGATAGACGCAATCGCCTCAAAGGTGATGGGATTCGATCCCATGAAGATAGACTACATACGCATGGCGCATGACAAAGGCCTTGGAATTGGCGACACAAAACAAATAGATATTGTTGGTGATGAAATACGTCATCTTAACCTGAAATTCAGGGTCGGGAAAAGTCCTGTTATTTACTTTGACCAGTTGCTCAGGAGGAGGATCGCGAAACACTTCCCTTTCATCGAGAAGCTCGTTTTTCACACGCCGGTGTTCAAGATTCCGATTCTCTGCTCAGGGGTTTACCATGACAGCTTCTGGTATCCGATTGCAGGGGAGAGAAGGATAAGGAGGTTTGAAAAGACAGGGTGGGGGAAGGTCTGGCTCTCGTACGAGTACGGAAAGAAACCGGAATTCAGGAAACCAAAGGAATGGGACCCGTACTAAAACTTTTTAATTCGAATTCCTTCCTATTACTTATGTCCGAAAGAATACTCGTTACGGGAGGAGCAGGATTCATAGGTTCACATTTGATAGACAGACTTGCAGGCAAGAACGAAATTATCTGTGTAGACAATTTCGATCCCTATTACGACCCCAAGATGAAGAGGAAAAATATAGAGAGCCATCTAGGGGAAAAGAATTTCAGACTCCTGGAACTCGATATAAGGTACAGAAAGGGGCTGGAAGATGTCTTCAAGGAGGGCATCGACAAGATTGTTCACCTGGCAGCAAAAGCTGGTGTAAGACCATCAATAGAAAACCCGTTTGTTTACATGGATGTGAACATCGGGGGCACGCTGAATCTTCTGGAGATGTGCAGAAAATACGGAGTCGAAAACTTCGTATTCGCTTCTTCCTCGTCCGTTTACGGCATAAACAAAACGCCATTCAAGGAGGATGACAGGGTTGATAAACAGGTCTCCCCTTACGGCACGTCCAAAAGGGCCTGCGAACTCTACTGCCAGACCTACAGCATCCTTTACGGCATACCCGTGACGTGCCTGAGGTTATTTACCGTCTACGGGCCCAGGCAAAGACCCGACATGGCTGTACATAAATTCACGAAACTGATAGACGAGGGAAAGCCCATAGAGATGTTCGGGGATGGTAGATCAAAGAGGGATTACACGTACGTGGATGATGTGATTGGGGGTATAATAAACGCAGTGAAGAAGGGGTTTGGTTTTGAGATATTCAATCTGGGAAATTCAAAAACTGTCGAACTGAAATACCTTATATCTCTCATAGAGAAAAATCTTGGAAAGAACGCGATCGTTAAGAAGATGCCGGAACAGCCCGGGGATGTTCCAGCGACGTATGCGGACATATCCAAATCCAAAAAAATGCTTGGTTATGAGCCTAGGGTTTCCATAGAGGAGGGCGTGAAGCGGTTTGTCGAGTGGTACATGGAAAACAAAGGCTAATTTTTGTATATCTTCAGTTTGTCCATGTCCAAAACTATTTCAAAATTTTTGTTGAACCCTTCTTTGAAGCGATCGCTTGCATAGAAGAAGTCGTAAAGAACACATATGTTTTTCTCGCTTAGATTTATCTCTTCCAGAGGGTGGTTTTCCTTGTGTGTATACCACCAGACATAGTCATACACGTTGGAATATATTTTTTTGTCCATGCAGTTTTCCCGGAGGTATGCACCCGCCTCGGGGATAACCTTGAACCTTTCCGATCTAGGGTAGTTCTCAAAACCGTATACCGTAATGGCACCGTTTACGATAACCAGAAGGATGATCAAAGGCAGAACGAATCTTCTGAAACGCATCCCTCTTATTCTGGTTTTTTTGAGCTGCTCAAAAGAATACGCGGCTGTCACCGCAAGCACAGGGAGCAGACCTAAAATATATCTTGAACGTTTCACCTCGAAGAAAGACAGAGGTATGATGAAGATGAGGAAAAGTAGAACAAAGGGAAGGAAGTTTTTGTCCTTGTTTTTGAACATTGTATAAAAACCAATTGCTATGAAAGGGAGGAAAAGTGATGTTTCTATGACCAGTGCTAAGAGGTAGTACAAATTGAAGTTGGCAAACATCCCTGCACCCAGATTCTTGCCAAAAAGGAACATTCCCGACCCGAACGGCGTCCCGTAAACCCGAAGGTTGAAGGAAATCCAAGGGACGATCGTGAGCAGGGCTGCAATCAGAGACAGATAAAAGTATTTGCTCTTCAACAAATCCCTCTTCCGTACCAAGATAAAAAGCACGAAGAACACAACCAGAACGCCACCTGTGTACTTTGTCAGGAATATCAGGCCCAGCAAAATGCCCGATGGTATCATGTATTTCTTTTTGCCAAGCGATGAATAGAAAGTGTAGAGAAAGAGTGTTACCAGGAATATGAACATGCCCTCGACCAGTGCCTTGGATGAATAAAACCAATAGGTAGGAACCGAAGATAATATCAGCGAGGAAAGGAGACCGATGCGTTTTCCATAGAGTTCCTTTCCGAGAAAGTATATCACCAGGATGCTCAGCACACCGAAAACAGACGAAACTGTTCTCGCAACAAATTCGTTGCTCCCGAACATAGAGAAGAAGAACGAGACCGTAAGAGGGTAAACCGGGGGTCTGTATGCATCGCTGTACCCTTCTCCCGGAATGTAACCGTAGTCCAGACCTTCAGTCAGGCCTCTTGCTATGTTCATGTACGAGGACTCATCGAATATAAGGTCGTTGTTTGATATCGTGAACACACTCAGAATTCTCAAAACTGATATTACAACTATGAGCGCTATCAGGAATTTATCTGTTTTCTCATCCATACCAACCAATCCTCTCCAGCAGCATTCTCTTGGATATCCTGAAGCCGTCTTTGAAGGGATCGAGTTTTGTCTCCCCCCTTCTTTCGTAGTAGTGGCAGGGAATTTCGATTATTTTGATCCCCTTCCTCAGGCTCCTCAGCGTCATCTCCGTTTCAATTTCGAAGTTCTGGGCGTTCAGATTCAGTTTTTTCAATGTTTTGCACCTGAAAACCCTTATCCCTGTCAGCATGTCATGTATCCTTTTTAAAAAAAGGGTGGAGGCAGTTATGTTGATTATTTTGTTTCCCACAAGATTCAGACCGCGGAAAATCTTTTCATTCTCCTTGGCGAACCTGTTGCCAAGAACTATGCTGTTTTTTTCGAGTTTTTTGAGCATCTCCTTGATATCAAGCGGTTCATAGCTGCCGTCCGCGTCCAGCATGGCAACTATTTCATCGTCATCTATCCGTTCAAGCGCTTCTATTATGCCGTTTCCCTTTCCCCTGCCCGACTGAACCAAAAAATCACATCCGAACTTCAAGGCAATATCCTTTGTTCTGTCGGTGCTTCCGCCGTCAACCACTAGAATTTTTGTTTTAGGAAAATGCCTCTTTATTTTTGGCAATACCTCTAAAAGTCCCTTCTCTTCGTTCAGGGTGGGAAGTAAAAAAATCATATTATTATAAAATCGCCCTGATATTTAAATCCTAAAGCCGCTCCATATTTAAATTTAAAATGTGATTCTTTATTCTATGAATGTCCTGTTTTTCACTCCGCCGAGCAGGGAGAGTTTCGTAAGGCTCGGCAGGTGCGGGGGGAAATCAAAAGGGGGGGAAAAGTGGCCCCCTGTGAAGCTGATGTTCGGGGCAGGGATGTTGAGAGAATCGGCCAACGTGAAAATAATAGATGCTGACGCGAACCTTGGAATGAATGATTTTTTGCACAGGGTTAAGAGTTTTGGACCTGACCTGGTGATATTCGAACCCACACCGTCTTCCTTAAAGCTGGAGATAGAAACCGTTAAAGAAATAAAAAAAATCTTTCCCGGAACAAAGGCTCTATGTATGGGTGGCTTTGCGACACCGCTTGCCGAAGAGCTGCTGACAAACTTCGAAATGATAGATTATGTTGTGGCAGGGGAAGCTGAAAAAACGCTGGAGGAATTTATAAAAACAGGAAAAATTGTCAAAGGTTTGTGGTACAGAAAGAGGGAGACGATAAGATTCGCGGGTGAGAGGGGGTTTGTGAAAATTTTCGATGAGCTCCCCTTTCCCGCGCATGAGATGATAGACAAAAAACTTTACAATTCCCCTGTCGTCAAGAGAAGGCCATTCACCATAACAGAATCCTCCAGAGGCTGTCCTTACGGATGTGTATTCTGCAATGCACGTTTTCTCGACGGGAGGGTCCCGAGGTTCAGGAGCACAAGAAAACTGATCGAAGAGATGAGTTTTATTTCGAATCTCGGCTTCAGGGAAGTCAAATTCAATGACGAAACCTTCACACTCAACAGGAAGAGGGTGATTGATTTCACTAACGAACTGATAAGGCAAAGGCTCGACCTTACGTGGAAATGCAACACACGGGCGGATTTCCTTGACCTTGAACTGCTCAGAAATATGAAGAAGTCAGGATGCCATGCAATGTTCATAGGCGTGGAATCCGCGGATCCGGAGATTCTGAAATACTACAGGAAAGATATATCTTTACGGAAGATTGAGGATGCCGTCAAGAAAGCGAAAAGCGTGGGAATAAAGGTTATTCTTCATTTTATATTCGGGGCTCCCGACGAGAACTGGGATTCCATTAAAAAATCCGTAAGATTTGCCCTCAGGGTTGATCCTGATTACGTGGGCTTTAACATTCTCACCCCTTATCCCGGAACAGAGGTGTACAAGACTCTGCATGGCAAGTATTTCGAAACGAACGACTGGGGGGTTTTTGACCAGTCCCACACAACTGGCCTCAGAACCAAACACCTGTCTTCGAAAGACCTTGAAGAAGCGGTGAGGACGGCGAACAGAACGTTCTACATGCGACCAAGGTATATTGCAAAAAGGATTCTCTCCATAAGAACAAGGAACGAGTTTTACAATTTTCTTAGAAGCGGTTACGGGTTTTTGGAAAAATTTTAACTACCTTAACCTTCCCCTCAGTATCGCAAGGGAAAATTTTATGATGTCCTGGAAAAGGTTCAATTTAGATCTTCCGACTCTTTCCTCGAAACTTATGGGAATTTCTGTGTATCTGAACCCCTTGCTTATCGCGCGAGAGGTGAACTCTGCCTCAAAGTCAAGACCTTTTGCTTTTATCCCGCATTCCTCCACGACATCCTTTCTGAATGCACGCAATCCGCTTGTCACATCAGTGACTCTTTTGAACAGTATCAAACTTGCATAGAACGCACCCACAATATTAGCAAATCCTCTGAACAAAGGGATGCCTTCGGGAATTCCATTTTTGAACCTAGAACCGACGACAAGATCGCATCCTTCCATATTTTTGATCAAATTCGGGATTTCTTCGGGGGGGTATGTGCAGTCTGCATCTATCGTCACCATAACATCATTCTTAGCAGCCCTGAACCCTGTTTTCAAGGCTATTGCCTTCCCTTGGTTTTTTTCATGCACCAAAATCCTCACCCCCGCTCGTTTGGCGATATCTTTTGTTCTGTCCCTCGATCCGTCATCAACAACGATTATTTCGTCTCCATCGGAACAAACTTTTTTAACCCTTTCTATGACTTCACCTATTCCTTTCTCCTCGTTGTAAGCAGGTATTATAACACTTTTTTTCATTACTTATTGTTTGAAAAATCTTTTTTAAAAACATGTTACAAATAGGGTTATATGATTCATGGGTTCCAAAAAAAAATTCTGGAATACTGGAGGGAATACAAAACTTTCTTCCTGATAATAGTTCCTATTTTGTTGCTGTTCGTTCCAAAAGTGTTTACGGGTCTTGAGCTGGGGGACGGCTTGCCAAGAATAGCAGAGGCCGTCAAGATTTCCAAAAATCCGGGATTTTTGCTGTACCCGCTCCCCCCGATATGGTATTATATAACCGCTTTCATTTGGATACTGACGCAAAGCATAAGGATAGCCGGATTGGTAACCCTGTGCTGACATGCATGCTCGTTTACACAACATACATATTTATGAAAAGGCTCTTTAACGAAAAGATCGCTTTACTCACGTACGTTTTCTTTTATTCACGCCTGAACTTATCGCCCGTGGCATGTCCTCTTATCTCGAACCTCTGGCCGCGATATTCATTCTGCTCACGCTCGATTTCTATATCAGGGAGAAGCCAATAAAATCCGGTGCGATGTTGGGTATAGCCCAGCTTTCCAAATACTCGAGCCTGTTTTTCATTCCTGCTTTGATAACTCAGGAACTGATAACCACCAGAAATCTTAAAAAAATAGCCTATGTTATGCTGGTAACAGCTGTAATATCTCTGCCATTTTTCATGAAGAACTATGTTCTTTACAGTAACCCAATAGAACCATGGAGCATAAACGCTGCTCCCGAAGGAGTCGGAAAACATTTCAATTTTTTCCAGAGCCCTTTCAGGTTCTTGGGAATGGCTTATTCATCTTATTACTTCAGTTCCACGAACGTGGGTGAATTTGTCCCTGATGAGATACATTTCGCTACCGGGGCGCTCTTCTTCAATTGGGGGAATATAATAACTCTGAGAACACCGGGGGACAGGGTCCTTAAAATACACGTCTTTGACATAGTGGCTTCAGGTCTGCTATTCCTGCTTATGATTTACGGCGCGTTCTGCCTATTCAAATACGATAAGAAGAAGTTCCTGATTGCTGTAAACATAATATTCTGGTATTCGCTCATGTTTGTTCCTTGGTCGTTACGCGCACTGGCACCTGCAGCAAGATATGTGCTAACGATATTCCCGTTCCTTGCTTTGTTTTCGGCCTTTGGTTTTTACGGGATTCAAAACAAAATAAAAAACGCCAAACTGCGTTATGCATTTTACATAGTTGTCTCCCTGTGCTTGGTGTATTTGTACATTTTACAGATAGACAGAGCGATTCTATTCTCCCAGCATTACAGCGAAATAATAAACCATCCTTACGTATTGAATTCCTTCAGCAGCCCTGACATATAATGGCGCAGTTCGATATTTTAATAGAACGAACAAATCAATATTATGAAAAATTACAAAAAAATTCTACCCCTATTCAGCATTATTTTGCTGGCTGTGCTGCTTTACTTTTCCGACCTCCCGAACGTTCTTGGTGTTCTTTCGGGGGCCAGGCTTGTCCTCATCCCCACAGCCGTTCTCTTGCTGCTTGTCAGCATATTATTCAGGGTTATGAAATGGAAGCTATTTCTCAACAATCTAGAAATAAATTCAACATGGAGGGATTGTTTCTATTCTTATATGCCCGCCCTTTTTCTTTCAAATTTCACGCCCGCTAGGATTGGGGAGCCAGTAAGGTCGTATTTCCTCAAAAAGATAAAGGGAGTCTCCATATCCAAGACCATGCCCAGCATAATTATGGAAAGGGCGCTGGACATGCTGGGGCTTGTTGTTCTGAGTATTTTCATTTTGTTCACGTTCAATCTAGGATACGCGGTTTATGCTGATGTCTTTTTGATAATATTCATCATAGTAGCAGGCATCTTCCTGCTCAGAAACGAGGGCTTCTCGCGGAAGGTTTTTAATACTGTATTCAGAATTTTTTCATTTCATTCTAAGTTCAAGAGCGCCGAAAGCAGGAAGGAAGAAGTCGGTAGAAAATTCCATGCCGGTTTCAAAATCAAAAAGCGTGTGCTATCGCTTGTCTTTGTTCTCGCCATTCTGGTGTGGATGTGTGAGGGTCTAATATTCTATGTTTCATTCCTCTCTCTCGGGATTGAACTCCATCCTATTCTAATAATCTCCATATTCGCTTTCTCCGTCCTTATGGGCGTAATAACATTCCTGCCCGGAGGGATAGGCTCTATGGAGTTTGTTTTCGCTTTGATACTTTCAAACTATATACCACTTCCACAGGCCACTGCAGGCATAATACTCGGGAGGTT